>Ga0187780_10000041_pt1 | contig 93274 bp, 104 predicted proteins | sample 1015_Q2_SP10_20__FD_132429 | JGI IMG/M metagenome (GOLD analysis project Ga0187780, IMG submission 132429) | Tropical peat soil microbial communities from peatlands in Department of Meta, Colombia - 1015_Q2_SP10_20_MG | ecosystem: Environmental > Terrestrial > Soil > Wetlands > Peat | place...
GTTGCCGCATGCGATACGCTGTCGATGGACCTTCCCGATACAAGAAGAGGAGAATCTGAAAGGTTCCTCGATAGTGTTCAAGATCGTTGACCATAGAGTACACATCCGCATGGATTCCGCGAATCGTGGAAGTACCCTCATGGGACGGCGAAACCGGACTGGGAACGCGAGGCTGAAGCAAAACCGGGTGTCCCAGGAACGGCTGTCGACTGAAAGTAGCGAGGCGGGCATCAGGCTCTCGCCATTCACCGGCGGGTGCCCGCTGGTCCGCCGTCGCACCCGGATCGACACGGACCGCGCGCCGAGAGCGCGCAGCCATCTTCCCCGAACCCGGTTGGGTCAAGAGTGGGATTCCGTCGTACTATTTCATCAATCGCCGCCGGCTCTTCGCTGGGTCACTGCACTTACTTGCATCTCCGAGAAAGAACGCGGATTCCTTCCGGGACTCCGAAATGAAACTGGTCCCTCGCAATCCCGAATCTCGTGTAGCACCGCGTGGCCTTCGGCCCGTCGCGAGCGAGGGTTTCCGCGAGGCCGCTAGCCGTACCCGGCCCATCGCGTTCGCTTGGGCATTGCGAGTATCTCCTCGACTTTCATTCGCTTCTCGGGATCCTCGCCTACTGCGTCTTCGAATCGCGACGCTCGCATCACGACGGCGGAATCGGCTCCCCAGCCGGTTCCCCCCATCGAGACGACACGTTCTCCAACCTCTACCGCGCCAGCCTCTACCGCAATGAAGACGATTTCCACCGCCGTCCGGAATCCGTGACCTCCTACGCAAAGCAAGGTCATCCAGAATAGGTCGGCACTCGGACCCGGCAACCGGACCGTCTTCTTCTCCCACCAGTTCCGAAACGTCAGTTCGCGTGTCAACGGTTCCGGGATCGTGTCCACCACAGCGACCCCTCTCTTCAGCAGCTCTTCCTTTCGAAGTTCGGGCTTCCGCCACTTCGTCCGCTCTGTGGGATTGTATGTGACGCATACGAGAGGGACTGGAGCCAACTTCGGCCCCAGCTCTATCGCGAGGCGTCCGCTTTCCGAAGCTACGAGAACCTTGTCGATGTCTTTCTCACGAAGCCTGAGTCGTACGGCTTCCACAACCTTCGCGGTATTCTCGGCTCCGGGCGCTTCGAAAAAGTAAGGCATCACCGACCCTCCTACGGCCGAGGCCGTTGAATGGACGCCAGGTCTATTCAGCCTGCCTCGTAGGGCGCCTGCGCGAGATACCGATTCTAGGACCGCTTGACCTATGCTTCCGCATGTTCAACGCTCGACCCGTTGGGAATCCCGTTATGGAGCATCTCCTCCGTGACCCCGAAGAGCGCATAGAAGCGCGCAGCCCTCTGCCAATCGCGAGTAAGAATCTCGGCGAGGCCCGGCGTGGTCGAGACGGCAGCCCGCGCCGCCTTCACCCTCCCGCGCAGGTCGCGGAGGCGCCGCGCTTCCGCGCGTTCGTCCTCCTCGCGGGAGTCGTCGGGGAGGCCGACCGTGATCTCGTAAGAGGAGAATCGCCGTCCCTGGATTGCTACCTCCTCGGGCTCCTCGTCCGGGTCCGCGTAAGCGAGCCGGGCCTCGACGTGGGTCCGGGAGCCGTCATGTACGGGGGGCCGAGGTGTGGGAGCGGGCACGACAGGTCTCGGGCCCTTTGGCCCGACCTGGATCGAATGTGCCACGTCCACCGTCCTGAAGCACCGGACCTCGAGGCCGAGCTGTTCGCGGAGCGCGCGGACGTTCTCCGCGCTGGCCGTGCCATGCCAGCGGTGCCCCTCGGGGTCCCAGCGGAGGCCGAGCCCCTTGAGGAACGCCCGGTTCGCGTACGTCGCGGGGCTCCCGGGGAGGAGCACGGTGCGGGCGGCGCGGGCGGTCGAAGGGGTTTGAGAGGCGCTTGGCGCGCGAATTGCTGACATCGATGCGAAGCAAGCGCGCCGGCCGTCCCCGGAGCGGCGCGAGCGACGCGGACGGCCGTGTCCTCATGATGGCGGCGCGGGCGGCAGCGGCCGCGGCGCCTTCATGAAGGACGCGCGCGGTCGATGCAGGTCAGTAATGAGCGCGCGGGCACCGATACCCGCAGTGAACCCGACGCGACCAACGATTCATAGTCGCACGTCCGTTCTAATCCCGGGTCCATGCCGTGGACTCGGCGCCGCCGATTCTCCGCCCTTGGAGTCGCGCTTGCGTGCGCGATTCTGGTGGGCCCTGTCGCGACCACCTACGTTGGAGGATGGGGAGCCTATGCCTACTGGACTTGTGCACGGGGCGCTCAAGTTACGAATCAAACCGATGATGTTCCCGTCCAACTGTTGAACGCTCCTTATGGGGGTGGGTTTGGGCCAACACCTCCGGCCCTCCGGGACTCATCGAGCACGGGACAGACATCAGCGATGTCTGGGGGGGTTGGACCAGCAACGGCTCGGTGGTCTGGAGCGGATTCGAAGCGTTTGTGACCGTGTTCTCTGCCAACAATCAAACCGTCCTAGGACCCGGAACGAATGCTCGTTGCTCCGGCCCATACCAGGTGGCTCTCTTCGCGCACGGCGCCGAATACGGCGACATCTCGCTGGCTGGTCCGAATGTGTCGGACCGGAACGAACCCACGATCCTCGGGCCGTGGAACTCGAACCTCTCGTTCCAGAATGGTTTCGCGCAGCCGAACACCGCCAATGTGACCACGTGTGACGCCACCGCGACGTCAGCCCCCGGCGTGATCTCGAAGTTCCTGACGCTCTGGGTCACCTTCTCCGAAACCGGACATTCCCACACAGTTTCATTCCGAACTCCGCTCGTCGAGACCGTCTACCACTACTGGTTCCCCGCGAACTTCGGCACGTGGCAGATTGACAACCTGTCCGCGCCGGGCGGCCCCGGCGGTGGATGGGCGTTCTCGTATTCACCGTGCTCGTGATCGAGGTCATCAACCCAAACTTGTGAGCGCGGAGGCCTCGCGGACGGACCGAAGGGACGTCCGCGATAGGACGAGCTTCAGCTCGTCCGTAGCCCGAGCGGCGAATCGAGCCGTGAGGGCGGCCGTGCCCTCATGATGGCCGCGTGGGCGGCCGCGGCCACGCGACCTTCATGAAGGGACCGCGCGTTCGATGACCGACCGCGATGAGCGCGCCGCCGGATCCGAGTCAACCCGTCGGACCCCAAGTGAACATGCTCTTCATCGCCGGCGGGGAGCGACCTAAGCCAGTCGAGCCAAGTTTAGACCGGCTCAGGATGGCCGGGGCCTTGGTTGCCCACGCGGAGGATCACTTCAATGCGTTCAGCGCAAGGGTAGACCGGATACTTGCTGGAAAGTCTCCCGACACGGGACATATCGCAATCACCGTTGTCCGAGTTGCCCCTTTGTCACGTGAGCAGGAACTTGCCCTTGATATCGAGGTGAAGCACTGCGTCGAGGATCTTCATTCCGCACTCGAGTATGCTGCCATGGAAATCTATGAGCAGTACTGCTGTACCGAGCCCAGTACAGACGAGCCGCATGTCCACCGTCAGGTAACCTTTCCAGTGCCGGAGGTAAACTCAACTGAGGAAGCCTTCGCGACAAAGGTCGAGGCTGTCTTTCCGCACTTACAATCTCATTCGAAGGTAGCTTTCGACCTCGTGATGGGCTTTAGGCGATTTGCTTCCGGGAATGAAGTCTGGGTTGACACGCTCCACTCAGTATGGTCGGAAGTCAAGCACCGAAGGTTAGGCCGCGACGCCAAGCCTGTGAGGGTGGTCATTGCCGGAATGGATCGAGACCAAGCACCGTCTGCAGTACTCTACTACTTTCCTGGGACGACTCGGGCTGTGAGTCCCAACCTCGCAGCCGCCATCAGGGAGATCGGCTCGTTCGTTGCATCCCTCGCTGACATCGCGAGCCACTCGCGCGGCCAATCACGGAATGGCAAAACTGAAACGTGAAACTTGACGCGGCTCCCCGCGTCGTCTTAAATGCCCCGCGACGCGCCTGCGTCCGCGGAGGTGGTCCATGACGTGGGGTCAACGCCTGCTCGCCGCGCTGCTCGCGCTCGCGATGATGGGCTCGATGTCCGCGGGGCTGTGGATTTGGTGGGGTCTCGCTGTAAGATGAGGTGGTGGGGGCCCGGGTGAAGGGAGCGGGCGGCCGATGACGAGGGCCGCGACAAGCGCCGACTAAGGATACTCGAACTCGACCAGTTTGCAATTCGGACAGAGGCGGGCCGGGAACGTGGGACTCTTACCAAGCCGGGTCAACGGTGCCGGTGCCAGTTCGAGGCCGACCGCGTACTGATCGGGCGCACCCGAGGAATCCACGGGGCTCCAGTGTATTGTAGCGGAGCCTCCCCACCCTCCCTCTCCGTCGATGAAGCCTTTCTGAAGGGGCCGGCCGCATTTTCGACAAAGGTCTGCCTCGGAAGGAAGCGCCATGGGAACCGTCCTCGATCTCGAATTCCGCGACCAGACTTAAGCGGGCGCGCGCGGCCGATGGAGGACCGCAATCAGCGCGCGTGAACGGTCCCTACACGCCGATAGGGGTCGTCGCGGACCATGTGACTCCGCACGCGCCCGGGACGGTGGCGACGAGGTCATCGCCGGCGAGGGAAGCAGTCGACACGACAGTCACGGTATCCCCTCCCTGCAGGGGTGACGAGGCAGCCTCGGCCCAGATCGAGGTCGTTCCGTTCGCTTCCGCGATCTTGACTCGACTCGCGCTCCATACGAGGAACTTGTCGATTCCGGTGGCGTTGGAGCCGTTCGAGAAGGTCATTCTGAGGGTCAGTTGTCCGACGGTAGCCGAATAGGATAGGAGCACGGTGAAGTTGGACCAATAAGCTGAACCAACCCGGGTCGCATTGTCGAAACTGACCGCGAACGGCGGAGCACCGAGTGGTTGCACCAGGGGCGCGGGTCCTCCTGAGCCCGAACCACAGGACTGGGAACTCCACGGGTGGGACACTATCCAGTATGTCGGAATCGCCACGGCGACGATAATCGCGACAACGACGAGCGCCCAGAGGCGCTTCATGCTCTCGTGAGCGGTACTTCCCTGGCCACCGATAGAGCTTGCCCTCTGCAAGCGGGCGGTCGGCCGACCGGAAACGTGAAACGTGACCGCGTTCGCGACAGCCCCTCAAATGCCCCGCGGCGCCCCTGCGTCCGCGGAGGTCGCTCGAAGGATCGATGCCGCTTTGACAGTGCCTGCTCGCCGTGCTGCTCGCGCTCGCGATGATGGTCGCGTTCTCAGCGATGCTGTGGGTGATCGAGCCAGGGTAGCAACCTGAACGCGAGCTGAGAGTCCTATGCCCAATAGGAGTAGAAGATAAGCGGACCTTTTCGAAAAGAGGACCGTTTCACCATCTGGCCCTGGGTGCTTAAGTAGACATCCCGGGATGGATTTTTTGGGGGTAACAATGCCGTCGAATTGGGAAGACACTGCAGCGATTCTAATGCGAACGCGGTTTGGGATCTTTGGCATACTAGGGGTCGTAGGGATGTGGATTTCGACCCTGGCGCTTGCTGGGGTGACGGGGTACTATCTCAGCGCGTATATCGGTCATTGAACGAGGAGCGTCACAATCCGAGCACGAGCGAGTCTTACCCGCGTCTTCACAAGCGCGCGAGACACGCGGCCTAGGCAACGGGCCTTATCTGCGACCCACACGGTCGAGGGACAATCCCGATGAGTAGCGACCCCCTCTGCTCAAGAGCGAGCCTTCGGAACCCGACTCACTGACATGTGCAGCTCCGCGTGTAAGCACGCCCGCCCGGGGTCTCCGTGCCACTGCAATTGTCGCCGTCAGAATCACGGGAAATTCTACGGCCGGTATCCCGACTATGAGTGGCGCTCGAGGTCGGCCCCTCGTTTCGTGTCACATGAGTTCAATCGACCGAGGCCCATCCGATCAAGGGTAGCGGAAAGCAAGCCGCCTACTGTGGGGCCACGTAGATCGCTTGCGAGCCTTCTCAAGCCCGTTGTGGTCGGAATTTCTTGTGCCGCGATTCCGAGCGGGTGTCCCGCCATCTTGGCATTGGGAAAAATCACCGACCTCTTCTCGGCCGCTCGAGCAATCGTCAGTCGTATCAGAGCATCGCGAAACGTCGTTGGAACACTGAAACATAGTTTGCTGAGTTACCTCGCGGGAGAGGTGGCTCACCATGCCGCGGGACCCATCTCTCGACTCGTCACCGATGAGATTGCCGCAAGGATACCGACCGCAGGAATGAGCCGCGCGAATGTGCATGCAATTGTCTCGTCAACAGTATCGGGAATCACAGAGAACGGGCTGAAGACCCTCGCTTCCTGGGGTGTCTCCGACCAATGAACCTCTCTAGTCTGGGCAAGGAACCCGAGGATGAATGGGGAGTTCGGGCGGTGAGCAACCTGTCGGTAATCGCCGCTAGAAAGGTCGACCTGGCTGCCGCACTTCTCCGCGAGTTACAGGCGAAAAGGCGCTCCGTCCAATTTGCAGCTGTTGTCCATCCGGACAATCTCGCGGAGAGGATAGTCGATGCCGTTGCGGAACTCGACTGGGGGTTGCTTGTCACAGACGAAGAACGGAAACAGCGCAAGCTCGACCTCGCTACTCGATTGGAGGACCTGGACCGAGAAGAGATTTGGAAGCATGTGCACAGTAAACTCGGCGGATCTGGCGTGCTCAAATCAAAGGGTGAAAGGTAAGGACTCTGAAAGTCGCTGTCCCGTTGCTCGCGCTCGCGATGATGTTCGCGTTCTCCGCGATGCGGTGGGTGGTCGCAACGTGGTGATAGCCCACCACTCTAACTAGGGCGGGCCGCGTCCCTCATCGCACGAACGAGTTCTTCCTGTTCGCTTTTCGTCTTCTCTGTCAGAATCTGAAATGCCTTCGACAGGTCTCTCGCGAACTGGGGCAGGTACTCGTTCGTGACCACATCGACCAAGACCAGTCCCCTTGGTTCTGAGGTTAGCGCGAGCTCAAGGACTCCGCGCTTGATTTCCTCTACTTGAATTCCCGCATCCCCTTCGAGTCGAGCTTCGAAGAGCCGGCCGTCGAGGACGACCGTGGGGAAATAGATGAGAATGTCTTTGAGCTCACCCGCGTCCCCAAGTTGATTCTGACTCCACCACGCCCGGACAACCCTCCTCAGCTGGATTTGTGCGTCCTCGGCCTTGTGCCAAGGCTTGGTCCGATCTCCTTGTGCTTTCGTCTGCGGCTTGCTCGAGGAGAAGGTCGCTGTCCTGAGACCGTAGCCCACTCGCTGTGGAAGTGTCAGACTCGGAATGGCGCGAAGGTCCTCCCTCCCGCTCACGAGGCGTAGGAACTCCGACCCCCAGTCAGATGTCGTTTCACGGAATCCTATCGAGTCAGCTTGGTCGAAAGGCTCTTCTTTGGTGAAGAGCACCCATGGGAAGTGTGCCTTCTTGCACTCCACCAAGACGTAACATCGGAGAAGAATGGCGGGGATTGATGGATTCGCTTTCCAGGCCATGACGTCGACCTCGACGGCGCCCTCTTTGTCGTCGGTCGACAGCTGTTGAGATTGTGCCACAACGAGACCGTTCCTCTGGAACTCGCGGGCGACGTTCATCTCGAGTTCGAACCCGGTCGACGATACCCACGTTTTCACCCGTGCGGCGAGGGTCGTGGACCGTGGGTCGCCGGGTGAGGTTCTTGCCATCGTAGTCAGACCCAAGGGCTCCGGAGTCAAACTCACGATAAATCATGGTCCCCCACCTCTCGACCATCACCTGAGTTATGCTTACACTCGAGCTGCCGGTCGCGACCGTGCCACCACGCCCCCGAAGTTCTTTCCGGCGTCCAGGTCGCGCAGCTTCAGGTGTCGGGCGCGGGGAGAATCGACGACTCGTTCGCCGTCACTAGCGAGGATGTATCAACTCCCGGTTCCCTCGGGCCACTGCTCTATGATTCGAAGCTACTTGATTGCCGAGAGCATCAAACCCGGTTGCCGGCTCGAGAACCTGCGGCTCAACTTGGTCCGGGTCGAACGCAAGCCTCAGGGGAACGCCGCCCCCCATCAGCCGAAGGTCTGGACGTTCATCGAGTTCGATGCGGACGAAGACCCCGACCGACTCGCCGGAGCCCTTTCGGAGGTTCTTGACGACACTCCCTTGGAGGGAGTGCCGCATGCGTGGTACTCCGACTTTCGTTGGCAAGACGAGAGGTTTGTCATATTTCCTCACAAGGTCATTCGCTATCGGCTTGGGGATCGTGACCGTCTGGGGGCCGCCAAGGAATATGCGCTAACCGTGGGCGTTCCGCCACCCCAGGCCGATTGGGAAGAGTGAGATCGGTCTTGCTCTCCGCATTGTTCGCGCTCGCGATGATGGACGAATCCGTGGCGAAGGGCCTTGTGCCTCTCGTCGCCAACCCTTAAGTAAGCGAAACAGGAATTCTCGACCACCTATCGGGGAAAAATGACTGCGCGCATCGGGCGCGCGGTCTGGGTCGTGCCGGGTACGACTTCAGGCCGGCACGGCAGTGCTCGGAGGCGGTTGCGGTTCGCGGCCGGCACGCTCGATGGAGCGTAACTCTCCCGCGGCCTCGGCGAGTGGATGGGTTCAGTCACCTCTTCCCCAAGACTCTCCGGTCTTTCGGACGCACACGTCAATCGCGGTTCAGTGTCGGTGCGGGATTCGCATCGCCGCGGACGGCACGGTGTTCGGAATCACGACGGTGCCGCCTACCTTGAAAGACCTGTTCCGAGGGGGAGTGTTCTGCTCCGTCCGGTGCATCCGGGCATTCTGTCTGGAGACCCTCGAGGTGCTCGAGGCCCTTGACACGCCCAACTCGAGAAAGATGGTCACGGATCTGCGCGAGGTACATCGGGAGCTCTCTGAGACTCTCGCCATGCTCCAAGGCCGGTCAGGACCGTGACCCGGAATGCCGGAAGAGATCGAAGCACTGCTTGACGACCTCGACTCGGCTGTGACCTTGCTGCAAACGGCAGCAGACGGTGGCGATTTCGACGAAATTGGGCGACGCACAGAGGTTGTTCTTGCGGGAGTGAGATCTCTAGGAGAGGCGCTTCCCGAGAACCTCAAGAAGGGGCCCTACCGCAACTTGCAGAGACACATCCGGTTCGTGGGATACTACACCGAGAGAACTAACCTCCCGATGATCCGCGGGAACGTCAGATCGCTTCGTCCAGACACTCTAGCACTCAGGTCCAAGTGCGTCTCGGCGGTGGCGCCAACGGATGCGCAGCTTGTAGGCAAACCCGTGGAACTGCCTTCAGGGCCTTTCAAGCACCAATACGTGGACGCGGTGGCAAGCTTCGGAGCGGCGGCGTATGGCCCAGCAATTGTATCTGCCGTGACCTCGCTGGAGGGCGTCCTAAGGGGCCTGTACAAGAGGAAATTCGGTCGCGATTCCGGGAATCTCGACTTCAAGTCGGTTGTCGACAAGCTGGAGTCTGAGGGGCACCTAACCCGATCTGAAGCGCCGCTCCTTCAGGTACTCCGGCTGTTCCGGAATCTCACGGCTCACCCTGCGGATTACTCGCCGACGAAGGAGGACGCGATCATGGTGTTGAACTACGTGTTTCCTCGCCTGAAACCTCGCTAACGCACGGCACAACCAATCGCCGACCCCGGACTGAAACGTGGAACGCGGTGCCGTCGCCTGAGGTGCCTTAAATGCCCCGCGACGCGCCTCCGCCCGCGGAGGCCGATCAAAGGATGACGCTACGACAGGGACTGCTCGCCGCGCTGCTCGCGCTCGCGATGATGAGCTCGATGTCCGCAGGGCTGTGGGTGTGGTGGTTTGCCGCGGGGCGGTGACGCGCGCGGCCGATGACGGGACCGCAATTAGCGTGACTAGTTTGGCACATGCTGAAGTACGAGGCCGCACTCTTCGATGGTCAGGGTGAGGGAGTCTTTCTCGCGCTCTCCTCCAGTTTCAATGCCGTTCGGAGGAACTGATCGTGCAGATCCGGTCCGAATGTCTTGTCTACCGCTTCGAAATCCTGGCTCATTCCCGTCAGTTCGTTTGACGGAACCACCTTCCCCGTCATGGGAAAGAGAAGATACTCCTCCTTCCAGATGTGGCCCGGGTAGAGGTGCATGAGCTCGTGCAGGCACTTCGCTATTTCGGGGCGAATGGACGAGTTACCCCCGGCATAGGACTCGGTGAGCTCCGACAGGTGCGTGACTAGGGTCCTTCCTTTCTGATGCTCCAACAACAGGATTCCGAGCGGGCACCCACTGACCGGCACTCCCTTCTCTTCCAGCCGGGTGAACAGGTGCTTTTCCTCCTTCCCGTGGTGGCACTTGTCGGCGAAAGTGCGCATGAACTGCACGATTCCACGCAACGTTTCGGCGTCGACGTTCCCGCCTTTTTCGAGAGCCTCCGCCAGAGGAGCCATCGCACCCACGACCTTCTGGATGCAGTGGTGCTCCCATTCCAGTTGTTCGGTCGGACCCTCAACAGCCGTTCCCGCAGCCATACGGCTCGCCTCGTTGTACGCCGAAGATGACGACGAATAAAGTGCCTACGTGGATGGGGTTCACCTCCAATGGGGTGGTTCTGAACTTGAAGGATGACCCGAGAGCCGGTACGGGATTGCGGTCAGGATGCTCGGCGACTCGACGAAGGCTTAAGAGAGGGGAGCGCGAGAACGCGCTATGCCCGCCAAGCCCAACATGCCCGCTGCAGAAGCCTTCGAACTGAACGCCCTGATTTCCTATACCGAGCAAGGGATCTCCAGCCGCGTGATTGCGCAGTCCGCGGGAGGGAGTGTGACCCTCTTCGCCTTCGATGAGGGTCAAGAACTGAGCGAGCACGCTTCTCCGTATGAGGCCCTCGTGGAGGTTATCGAAGGCACGTTGGTGATCAGGGTCGGAGGCACCCGGGTTTCTGCCTCCTCAGGCACGGTCGTCCGCATCCCTGCGAAAGTACCGCACGCTCTCGAATCTCCCAAGCGCTCGAAGATGATGCTGGTTATGCTTCGGGGACAAGAATCCCGATAACGCGGGTCTTCTGCAACGTGAAAGGTGAGTGGTGATTGGCCCGCCACCCACGGCTTAAATGCCCCCAACGCGCCTGCGTCCGCGGAGGTCGCCCGAGGGATGACGCTACGACAGGGACTGCTCGCCGCGCTGCTCGCGCTCGCGATGATGTGCTCGATGTCCGCGGGGCTGTGGCTGGATTGGCAACGCGCGGTGCAGTGACGGGTTCGGTCGGCGTCTTGGAAGTGGTTTCCGGATACGAAATGCTCTGTGGCATCGCACGTCTCTCGCGAGGGGAAGGACGGGCGAGGCAAGGGGAGACGCAGCCCTTCAATCACATATCGGTGGACTTTCCAACCTGCGTACAAACGCTGTTCCGGGTTCAGAGGGGTGCGTGCTCTTGCTGGAAAAGCATTTCCCGGGGCGCTTAGGGGCGATTTCCCCGGGGGCGTTCATGGGGGCGTCCAGGGGCGGGTCTGAGGCATCGTCGTTGCGCGAGGAGCTCAGGGAGATTCCTTCGGTGAAACCTGCTCCTCGTCAGCGATCTGTGCGATTCGAGCGCGATACTCTTGTCGCGTGAGATCGCCGTGGACGAACCGACGGTAAGCGATGATTTGTTCATAGTGGGGACGGGTGATCTCTCCGCGACGCAGCATCCTCCTCGCGTCTCTCTCGGACCGGTCCACGACGCGTGGCCCATCCTCCAGCTGCCACGGGAGTCCCCACATTCCTAGGAACGGATTGGGGGTCGCGCGATACTTGTGCGTCATGAGATACACCGCGAGGATCACGAGAGCGACGTTGAACGCCACGAATAGGACCAATCCAACCACCGTCCGTTCGGGAAGGTTCGGAAAGGCTGCGAGTTCGAAGAAGAGCAGGAAGGTCGCAATCGATCCGAACGCGAGACCCAGGAAAAGCAGATTCTCTGGCTGCCGAGTAAAGTCCATTTCGACGAGGTCGATTCATGGGATGGTCGCAGATAGCGGAATCGACCCGAGCCGGCAGGGAACGGTGGTATGCGATCACAACAGACCGAACCACTCCGGATGGTGCTGATTCGGATTGGGACCGAGTCCAAGAGGATCGGGGAGCAGGCGGACCTCGGGGTCGCGCGGGATCTGAAAGCCGCAGCCACGTGCGCACTTCCACGGGAAGCGGTTCCCGGTGACGGTTCGCAGGCGCGAGGTCGTGGGTTCGGTCGTCGTTTGGCTCTCTCTTGTCGGGTTCCGAGTGATGCTCTGCATCGCAAGTCCCTCGCGAAAGGAGGGACGGGCGACGCGTGAGAAGCGCGTCCGAATGGGCGAGCGCTTGCTTCCGAATCCCAAGAAGGGTCGATCGAGGGGTGTGATTGTACCGGCCTAGTTCCCTCAGTCTACCCGATCACTTCTGCGGGTCGTGGACCGGGAATGCCTGTCCTCCGACAAAAAGCGATCGAAGGTCTCGGGGAAGGAGAGGGTTCGGACCAACACTAGGAGCTCGACCGACTCTACGCTAGGTATTCGTCGCAGCGAGCGCTCAGCCTCCTCGACCCACGCAGGACCCGGTAGGAGAAGGAAGAACTCGAGAACGCGATCGGGAATCTTCGGCCCAAATCCGACTCGCACAAATTCGAACGAATGAGGAAACGCCTCTCGCACACTTCGCGAAACAACGGTTCGGCGCGCCGTGTCCTCAAGCAATAGATTGACGAGCGCCACCGGCTGGGCGAGGACACGGAAATCCCACTCGGGAACGAACCAAACGGCCAAGTCGTCCAGCAAGTGGCCGTACCGCGTCGTAACGGTCCGGGTCGAGACCCCCACTAGGCGAGCGATTCCCGAAATAGGATGCGTCGGATACCGTCGGAGGGCTCGGACGATTCTCCGGTCGAGCGGGGTCAGCGGACGCGCGGGCGTAAGCCGTTCCCAGGGTATCGGATTCTCGACTTCTGCGATCCCAGAGATTCCGCGGAGGAGCGAGGCCGACCTCTGGATGTCGGCCTCGCTGGGGACGACGAACTGAAGCGAGACCCACTCACCGACCAGGTCGAGGCCGCCGGCGGCGCCATCAATGAACCCTACGCGTTGGAACACTTCCTCCTTGTGAAGACGGTCGGAGACCCGGACGTCGACTGTGAACCCTATACGGTCGACAAGCGCCGGGTTTGGCCAGACGTCGAACCGTCTCAGGAAGCCAGACTTTGTCCATTTCTTGAGACGGGAATCGACACGGGCGCGACTGACCTTCAGGCGTGCAGCGATCCGATTGGCGTTGAGACGCGGGTCGATTCCCGCGATGGTGATGTCCCGGGACCGGAACATCTCCCGCAGGATGTCCGTATCGATCTTCTCAAAACGTCGTGAGAATCCGTCCGGGTCCGGCGACATTCGAACGTGCGGTCAGGCTTCGCGAATAGTGAGTTCGTGCGACGATTTCGGAAGACTCATCGGCCTTTCTTTCCATCCTCGACACGACGCTCGACGAGGGCTTGACGTGGCCCGGGGCAATACGTCTTCCGATGACGCGCTGCCCGAACCAGTCGAAGTTGGATTGCCCGATGACATCCCGGGCCCCCGATGGCCTTGCCCCTTGCGGGAGTCGCCCCGAGGCGGGAGGGGTGGCATGACCCTCCACGTCGTGGTCGGCTCGGGCCCCATAGGTACCGCTACCGCGGAGCTGCTGGCGCGAGAGGGCCACTCGGTCCGTCTTGTCACACGGTCCGGAGGACGAAACAACTCGGACCGTGTTAGGTGCTTCGCCGCGGACGCAAACGACACGGGGCGCATGATCGAGGTCGCAAAGGGGGCGGCCGCACTGTATAACTGCGCCAACCCACCGTACCACCGATGGCCCACGGAATGGCCCCCCCTCGCCGCCTCCCTACTCCGCACGGCTGAGCGGACGGGGGCGGTCCTCGTGACGATGAGCAATCTGTACGGGTACGGCCCGACCAGTCATGCGATGACGGAGAACGACCCACTCCGAGCGTCCGGCGTGAAGGGCCGGACCCGCGCCCTCATGTGGGCCGAGGCTGCTCAGGCGCACGCTGCGGGGAGAGTTCGAGTCGCGGAAGCTCGCGCATCGGATTACTTTGGACCAGGCGTCCGCGCGCAGAGCGTGACCCTCGGCGAACGAACTCTCCCTCCCCTCATTCAGGGTCGTTCGATCCACGTCTTCGGGAACCCGGACGTTCCTCATAGTTGGACCTATGTTCCCGACATCGCGTCGACGTTGGTTCGGATCGCGACGGAGGAGCGAGCGTGGGGCCACGCCTGGCACGTCCCCACCAACCCGCCGATGACCCAGCGTGAGGTCCTGAACACGGTCGCACGGATAGCTGGACGGGCCGCACCTCAGATTCGGCCCTACTCCGATTGGGCACTGCGCCTGGCCGGGCTGTTCGATCCGGATGTGCGGGAACTTGGGGAGATCCGATACCAATTCGACCGGCCCTTCGTGATCGATTCATCTGCATTCCAATCGAACTTTGGCACAGGTCCGACCCCGATGAGCGACGCTCTCCGGACCACTGTCGATTGGTGGACCCTCCAAGTCCCAAGGGTTCATTGATGAAGTTCGAGAGCGAAGTGCTAGAACCTTCTGTTCCAGATTCCCCAGGGCTGTCCGATTCACTCGCGCCCGGATGTCCCGGGCAGTCTCGCCATCCCGGGGGTCGTCCGCGAATCCACTCCGCGCCGACTCGAACGAGCCTGCGTTGAAGACAAGCTGTCCAGAGGCCCAAGCGCGGCCGGCCTCGGGGGAAGCGGTGGCCTGCGACTCCTCGTGAGCGACCTCTTAACCCGCAGGAAATTAGTCAAGTCGTAAGTTTTCGTGGATTGTGAAACGGTTTCCCTCCTGGGCTCTATATCGGACCAACTTCGGTCCGAGTTTAGGTCCAGTCCTGTCCGTAGTTGGTTGGGCCGGTCGCCTTATTTTCCGGTGCAGCCTTTCAATGCTTTTGATGACGTCCGACCGTGGACGGTCTCGACTACGCTACTCGGGCTCTATCCGTCGATGGCCTCGCCGCGGACGGTGGAAGGTCGCGGTCGTACTCGTCCTCCTGGGAGCTTCCGTCTGGATCCCACTGCTCGCGCCGTCTGCCGGAACCACGTCGTCTCCCCGAGAAAGTTCTAACGTGAAGCCGTCGAGCCCGTCGGGACCTTCTCACCTTTCCTCGGCTGTTGCGCCTTCGACGGGGAATCGGTCGTTCGTAGTGGGCTCGGTGGCGGTCGGCGCGGCGCCTTATGGCGTCGCGGTGAATGGGTCGAACGGGTATGCCTACGTTGCCAACTCCGGGGCTTCCTCCGTTACAATCCTCGACGGGCTCTCCACCGTTGCGACCATCTCCACACCGAGTTCATCTCACCCCACTGGCGTGCTCTACGATCCCGCCGGGGGCTACGTCTACGTCACCGGTGGTTCCCCTTGGGTCAGTGTGATTCAGGGCACTACCGTTGTCAACAGTACCTTACTCGAAGGGCTGACGTGTGGGTCGGCGTACGATTCCCTGAACGGCGAGGTATACATCCTGTCCTGCGGGGTCAGCCCGACCACTGTGGTGATCTTCCGCGGGCTAGACTTGGTCGGGTCGTTTCAGCTCCCCTCGGGCTACTCAGTGGGGAGTATCGTCTTCGACCCTGACAACGGATACATGTACTTCAGCAACTCCACGGGGCTTGTCGGCAGCGTCCTGGTCGTCAGCGGGACCCAGGTAATCGCCTCGATTCTCGTTGGGGATACACCAGGTGCAATGGCATCCGATTCGGCGAACGGTGACGTGTACGTCGTGAATGTCGGCTCGACGAACGTCTCGGTGATTCACGGCACGTCGTTGGTCGGAACGGTCTCGTTCGGATACGTCTGGTCGATGAGACTCTCTTCGATAGCATTCGACTCAGCGAACGGGTACGTATACGTCGCGAGCTCCGGAACGAACAACGTCTCGGTGATAAACGGCACTTCGGCGATTAACTCAGTGCCGGTGGGCTGGACCCCTACGGGGTGCGCGTTCGACCCCGTCAACGGCTACGTCTACGTCTCTAACTCGGGAACGAACAATGTGACCGCTCTCGAAGGTTCGATCTACTACCCGGGAATCTCTCAGATCTCGGTTCTGCCGCCCACTGTGCAGGTCAACTCGACAACAATCGCAACAACGACTCTCGATGTGAATGCGACCAACGGGGAAGGGGTCCTATCTTTCGCGTATTCGGGTCTCCCACCCGGATGCATCTCTAGCAATCTGACACGGCTCTCATGCACACCGACCTATCCCGGGTACTTCATCGTGCAGGTATACGCGAACAACAGCCTTGGCTATGGAGCTTCCAGAACCGCGGGACTTCTCGTTGTATCGGCTCTGATGACACATCCAACAGCCGACCCGACGACGGTTGTTCTCGGAAGTCCCGTCTCCTTCGCCGACAATCCGTCGGGCGGATCCGGAGTCGACTCCGCCTTGTGGAGGTTCGGTGACGGAACTACCTCGGTCAGCGGTTCCCCCGTGCACACGTACGGTTCCCTTGGCAAGTACACCGTGCGCCTTTGGGTCAACGACACCAACGGGGGCGCCGTCAATTCCACGCTCATCGTCACGGTCATCCCGGGGCCCTCCACTCCGGCGCCCTCCGTTTGGTCGTACTTCGAGTCCCCGATTGTCCTAGTGGGGATCGTAGCGGCGGTGGCACTCGCGGTCGGTGTGCTCAATCTGGTCCTGCACCGGAAACGAACGGGCGGGTCAGACGACGAACCTGGACGCTGAGAAGGGACGTCGTCATCAGAGGGTCCCTTACGAAACGCCGCAGGAGTGCTCTCGGCCGACTTCCAAGACTAAGTCACACACTGCACTCCGACCGCGACGTTGTGGGCCGCGCCCGCGCGACCACACACCCGAAGTTCTCTCCCGCGTCGATGTCCCGCAGTTTGGCCCGCGGGGCGCCGAGCCCCTGTCTCGGGGATTTCACGCCAAACCACCTCCCGTTCTTGGTCAACGCCGATCTCTCGAGAACGCGCGGGCCAATCCCGGCACCCACCAGTGCCGAGTCGCCCACGATGTCACCATTCCGACAAATCCGGTGCCGGCGCCGATGTACACGCCCAGCGAAAGTCCGAGCGTCGCGATGGAAACGGTCAGGCAGAGGGCTAGAATCGTAAGCATCATCGAGAGAACTCCGTAGCCGAGTTCATCCTGACCGCTTGGGGCTGCCCGTGAGTCGCGCGTTCGCGAACGGCCTGTTCGTCGGACCTTTGTCTCGGTCCGGAACCGAAGGTCTTCCGTCGATGCCGTCTCGAGACATTGTATCAACCGACGAAACCTTGTCTCGAGCTGAACGGCTCCGGCAACCGTTCGCAATTGCCTAGCGACCGGTTTCCCCCCGGGTCCAACAATCGCGCTCAACGAGGTCGAACATTCGTCGAAAAGGGAGCCAAACTGCAGGACGAAGTAGCTATACTCCGCGGTTTTCTCCCAAGCTCCGACGAGGTCCTGCGGGAGACCGTCCAAGTCAGCGACGGTGTCGATGATTTGCGCCCATTTGCCTTTCCCGATGAAATTGCGCAGGGTGGCGTCGTGCTGTTGTTGTAGCGAACGAGCCCGACTGAGAAGCGACACGACCGCTTCGCGAGGATTCGGGCCTGGCGCGCCTAACGTATCCGAGCCGGTCACCGGTCGGACACACGCGAGAGAGGGAAAAAAGGACCCCTTTCGAGACGCCACCCGGGCCATGCCCCAGTCACATTATACCCCGCCCTCGGACCGCGATGCGACAGGTCGTGACCGCGCGACCAGGCCTCCGAAGTTCTCCCCCGCATTCATGTCGCGCAGCTTCGCGTGGAGCGCACGGAGCGCCATCACTTTCTCCTCGAGGTTCTCGAGGATGGTGCGGTTCACCCTTGCCCTGAGCTCCTTCGCGGTCTCCCCGCTGCGCGCGTAATCCGCGAATCCACTGCGCGCCGACTCGAACGAGCCTGCATTGAACACGAGCTGGCCGGAGGCCCAGGCGCGGCCGGCCTCGGGAGAGGCGGACGCCTCCGCCTCCTCGTGGGCAACCTCGATCACGGGTCGCGGAGCCGCGGGAGGCTTGGTTGGGGAGGGCGGACGCGGGAGCGGTAGTTCGCTCGCGGGGACGAATCCGGGGAGCGACCGCGCGGCCTCGCGAGCGCGAGGCTTGCCGTGGTAGGTCCCGTAGTCGGGCGAGTGCTCGCGGAGGTAGGCGGGGTAGGGCTTGGCCGTCCCGAAGTCGACCACATAGCGGACCTCGGGGTCGCGGGGGATCTGAAAGCCGCGGCCACAGGGGCACTTTCTTGGCAGGCGGCTCCCGGTGACGGTTCTCAGGCGCGAGGTGGTGGATTCGGAACAGTTTCCGGGGGTCACTTTTCACTAGGTCCAACCCCATTCGGGTCAGAGCCCTCGTGTCCATTGTTCAAGCCGCGAAGCGAGGGAACAGTCGCGCGAGACCGCGACCCCGGGCTTGATGACGGGAGCGCACGGCCGATGGCCAATCGCGACAAGCGGGGAGGACGAGCACGCGAGACCGCTCGGCCGAAGAGCCCGCTTTGCCGCCTTTGAATCCTTCAGACGATGGGGAGTCCCTGTTCGACACGCCGGACACAGACAGGGACCTCAAGGAGGGAGGAGATTTCAGGTGGGTCTTTGCTGTGCGTCGGTTCTTCCCTGTTCACCCAGACCCCGTAGAGGCCGGCGGACCGAGCGGCAACAGCGTCCGTGAGTGCCTTGTTGCCCACGTAGAGGGCTTCGCCCGGGGGTATGCCCATGCGCCGAACGGCTCGCAGGAAAATCTCTGGGTCGGGTTTCTCGACCCCTTCCGTACCCGAAGAAACGATGCAATCAAAGTAGGCGAGTATCCCGGCCCACCTTAGGACAAGCCGAACGATGTCCGCGCTGTCCGAATTCGAAATGACCCCAAGCGGTCGGCGGTCGTCATGCAATTGGTCAAGGCAGCCTTGTGCGTCGGCGTAAAGGCGGACCGGAACGGATTTCTCCCCAAGAGCCGCGACGAACTTGGTTGCGGTGATTTCACTAACGTCCTTTTCGAGCGTTCTCGATATGACTCGTCGCCAGAACTCTACACTCAACGTCTCGGTATTTCGAATCGTTCCGACCTTGTCGACAGCGGAAAGGGTCTCCACGTACGCCCGTACGAGTCCTTCCGGATCCACCCTGAGATTGAGGAAGCGCGCCCGCTCGACCCACGCGTCAACGTCCGGCTCGCGGACAAGGGTCCCTCCGACGTCGAAGAGAACCGCGCTAATCCGCGGACGGAAGGCGGCCATACCAGGACAGAATCGTATATCGGAACGAGTGTCATGAGACCTGCGGCAGGATTTCACTAGGCGGCGTCACCTGCGATTGAGGGAACCCGGGACTCAGGGGCCCCCGTGAAGGGCGCGCGCGGCCGATAACGGGACCGCATTCAGCGCGCGGCGCGAGGGAGGTCCGGAGAAGGGGAGAGGCTCACGGCGGGTTAATTTCCTAAGAGCGATACCCGCCTATGGCCGACTCTTGGCTAAGCTACTTCGGCATTCGAGTCACGAACCTTGACCGTTCAGTGGAGTTCTACACGAAGGTCCTCGATCTTGTGGAGCTAAAGCGGGTTGCCCACGCTGAAGGGGCTTACATCCTCTTCAAGGACCGTCGTTCCGGCCAGCGGCTGGAGCTCAACTGGTACGCCCCTGGGTCCGAGTTCGCGACTCCCTACGTTCCGGGGGAAGGGCTGGATCACATCGGAATCAGAGTGCGAAGCGTCCCCGAGACGCAAGAACGCCTGAAGAAACTCGGAATCGAGCCTGCGACACGGGAGCTTCCGTCGGACGAGGATGTGTGGGTCCTCTCGAACGGCCACCGAGTGATGTACATCAAGGACCCCGACGGGAACTTCCTCGAACTCTATGATGCTCCGGAACAACCTTGGGATGGACCTATCCCCGACCACTACTGACCGACCCAGACCGCAACTGCGAGCCTATCAGGATTCCGGGAAACGAATCGTGGTCCTCAGGACCGTTCACACGTTCGCCCGGACGGCTGCCTCCGCCAGAATCCTGAGCGTTAAAGACCGTGGAACGTGACCTCGCCGCGCCCGCGCCTTAAATACCTCGTGACGCGCCTAGGTCCGCGGGAGTCGCTCGAAGGATGACGCTACGGCGGGGACTGCTGACCGCGCTTCTCGCGTTCGCGATGACGGGCTCGATGTCCGCGGGGCTGTGGCTCTGGTAGGATCTCGAGGTGCGGTGACCTGGAGCCGCGCCCTCCTACGGTCATCTCGCAGGAAGACGGGCCGGAAGGCTCATTTCGGGAGGACCGATTTCTAGTCGTCAGTCACATCGCAAGAGACACAGAGTCTCAGGATGAATCTAAGCACCCGGCTCCTGATTGTCACCCTGATCCTGCTCGCGCTGGGAGTCTTCTCCCTTATCATTGGGACTGTTGCCTTTGCGGCGGCCGACCTCGTCGGGACGGCTCTCTTCTTTGTTCTGTGGCTACGCAGACGTTAGCCGGCGCTCGCGACAATCGATCTTCGCGTTCTTGGGAATGCTGCGGGTAGTCGCCACGCGGTGAACCCTCTAATCGGCCCGCACTTTTCACGACCCCGGTGCGTCCGGGATAGGGATTAATTCTTGCAACGTGGCTCCTGGGAACTCCTCGCGCGCAGGCGGTTGGCCATTGCGAGAAAGCCGGGGTGGAGGGTGGAATGGGCAGGATTGAGGTCTGGGCTCGACCCGGGAGCCGCCGAGACTTGATCGGGTGGGACGATTGGCGAAAGTGCTGGGTAGTCTCGTGCCGGGAGACCCCCACCGGGGGTAGAGCGAACGAGGCGATACTGCGTCTCATCGCGGAAGGATTGGATGTCCCGCGATCGTCCCTCCGGTACATCGCGGGTGGTCGAACGCGCGCGAAGCTGGTTGAGGTCGACGGGGTGATGGATTCCGAGATCGCGACACGACTTAGGCAGGCCCGCTTGCAGCCCTAGTTGATCCTCGGGCCATTCCGGTCGCCGCTGCTGTTGGGAATCGGGTGCGAGTATGAGTAGCGATGCGGGCTGAAGGGAAACGAAAGGTGGCGTAGCCATGAAAGCGCTGAGGGCCGCAAGCGAAGCGAGTGGGAGGACCCGCACGGCTCGCATGAACGTGCGAACTGAGGGATAGTACTACGTAGCCCGGACCAGTACCTGAATCCAGTTGCCCCCGGTCCAGGTCGCTCCAAAATAGTTGTCCGGAGCGAACACCGTAGGCTCTGTGAACTGACAGTTCACGGGCACTGGGTACACCAAGAACGAGTAAGTCGCGCCCGTCGGCTCTCGGCCGGTCACGTCCACCACCGAGCAGTCCACAGTATTGTATCCGGAGATGTTGAACGAAACGCCTTCGAACAGTACCGTTGCGAGCCGCTGCACGGCGAACATCTGCTGTGGAGATTCGAAACTCGTGCTCCAGTAGAGGGTCGCGTTGCAGGATGTGTATGCTGTGCCGTTGAATGTTATGTTAGTCGCCGTTGGACAGGTCTGCACGCGCAGCCCTAGCGATTGGAGTGAACTCCCTGGCCCAGTCGGAAACAACACTCCGATTGCGAAGACGGATGCCAGGACGGCGACAGCCACTGCCAGCAAAACCACCAACGCGACTTTCGGCGAGGGATCCGCGGTCGTACGTCTCCCAATAATCCGTTGCGGGACAACGGATACTCCTTTTCCCTGTCCGCTGGCACGCGCTGTGGGAGTTCGACTCAGTGGATACAGGCTTCGAAGCATCTATCAAGAACGAATTTGGAGCACCTCGAGAATCGGGCGAGTTCGGCATGAGTGAAAGGATTCGCTGGAACCTCCTTGCGAAACTTCCCCTCCGTGATTCTGAACTAGGTGCAGTCCGCGAAACTGCTACGCGCCGATTCGAGCTGGCCGGCATCGAACACGAACTGGTCGGAAGCCCAGGCGCTGCCGGTCTCGGAGCTCGCAGTCGCCTTCGTGATCTCGCGCTCTACCGCGGCCAAAATCCCGACGGTCTGAGCCCGTCAAAGACGACGTACTCCTTGCGGCCGGCGAATCGGAATCCGAGCTTCTCTGGCACGCGCCACGAAGCAACGTTCGGCTCGCCCGCGGCCCAGACCGGTTTGAGGCCGACTGCCCGCAGCTCTGAACAGACCAAGCATGCGGCCGCAGTCGCGAGGCCCCTCTGTCGCGCTTCGGGCAGTGTAGCAGCGCCGAGATCCACGTGAACCCCCGACCAAGCGGACGTGGTGATGGCCGAAACGAGCTTCCCGCCCGAAATGACTCCCGCGACGACCCCTTCGGCCAACGTACGAGCTGGGTCGCCGTGGCCGATGAAGAACGAGTGAAACAACCCATCGGAACCCTCGACGGCTGCCAAGTCCATCGGCGTAAGTCGACGCACCTCGGGGGCGGAAAAACGGGACGGGTCCTTCTCGAGGGAGTAGAATCGTTCACTGACGATTCTCGCGGGGAAGCCGACCTTCTGTTCTAGGAAGGAGGCGACCTCCCGTTCGAAGCCGGACTCAACGTTCACGCAGTCCCAGCCAGGTATGCGAGAGAGTAGGGACCAAAGCGCTCGAACGTCGGTGCCGAACGCATTGGGCTCCGTCGGCTCCACCGAACCTCGTACCACGGCCATCTCGGGTGCGTTCGGGTCGCCAACGGCATATGCCCGACAGAATCCGTACTTGAGTTGACCGGCGGTTAGCGCAGTGAAGGGCGAGTCTCCAATCCATCGGAGAAGCGCGACTTTCTCGACCGGAGTGAGCTCCGGTAAGCCAACCGCCTCCGGCAACATCGTGGGTCCTCGATGCCGCGCGGTAGAAAAGAACCCCCCTGAAGGTGGCGTTCGTTCCGCGCGTGGTCAGTCAAACATACTCACGCAACACATCAAGGGTGAGTCGTGGCACGCTCTCGGCCCGCTCGCGTCAGTCCGGCACGCAGAGTCGTTCACGCAGTGCCGGATTCTGCCGTGAGATTGAGCGATTGGATCTTCTCGGTGAATCGCTTCTTGAATGGCTCGTCGAGTAGAGGCAGATATCTTCGTTGAATCTCTCTGGGGAGAGTGAAGTAGTTTCCTTGAATGATTCCCCGGCAATTCTCCGCGCCGCAGTTGCAGGACACGGGACCGACCCACTCCTCCCAAATGTTCAGCGTGTAGTCCCAAGTGAGTTCGTCTCCCCTTCGGATGTTCTTCAGCGCCCTTACCCGCCGAACACCATTTCTCATGTCGGTCAGGACGTAGGTGTTCGGGTCGCACGAATGGTTGATGAACCTCTCGGGCGACTTCATCCACGTGATCTTTTGCTTTCCATCGGCTGTGACGAACACATCGATGAAAATCTCCTGTTCAGGGGTCAATTTGCCTCGATCGAGGACAGGGTCCGAGTCGTCGATCTCGAGAAGGATCTCGCCCTTGCGGAACGCCTTCTTGGCAAAGACCCCCTGGCCTCGAATCTTGGACTCTCTAACTGAGAAATCCGCCAATTTGCGTTTCAAATCATCCTCGGGCATCCATCGCACCGGACTTTGATTCCCGTTTTGTTGACATATGCTGAACGGTTTGACCCTTCAAGAGTGTCCGCTTCGAACGTCGCACCGCTGCGTTGTGGGGACCCACTCGAACGCGAGAGCTAAGTATAACTCGTAAGCGTGGCCCTCGCACGTCCGACCGCCGACTGACCCAACGGGACGTGGATGAGTGGCTGTCCCGGCTCCTGCTGGACCTCGCCGAAGCTCGAGAACTCGCACGAAAGGCCCGCAACGAGCAGTTCCGACTGGCTGTGGAAGCCCTCGACGGTGCGACCCTCGACGTGCTGAGGAAGCTCGGAACCGTGCATGGCATGCCAGATGTCTCCGATATCGTCGCTCGGGCGATTGCCGAGGGCGGTAGCAATAGTTCCTCCCTGCGACTGCTCGAGCGTGACTTGCGAGACTTCTGAGCCAAAACGAAACTGCGAGCCAAGCGAGTGGGGCGGACCCCCCACGGGAGCGCGAGCTTAATGTGGGTCGCGTGCGGTCGATGATGGACCGCGATGGGCGCGTCTAAGGAAGGGAGGACAATACCTTCACGAGCGGCCCCCCTTTCGATCGGGATTCTCGTATTCGACGAGGTCGAGGAACTCGACTTCGTCGGTCCATGGGAGGTGTTTGGCGTGGCCAACCGGCTTTTCCCGGGCACGATCTCAACTCGGCTAGTTTCAATGGGGCAAAAGAGGATCCGAGCCAGCTACGGCCTTTCGCTGGACAGCGTGGACTCAATCGATGAGGGGCCTGCCCCGCGGCTGCTCCTGATCCCCGGTGGCCGAGGGCGAGTGGCCGCGATGAAGGACGAGCGATTGCTAAGCCTTCTCAACCACCTCCACTCAGACGGAACAGTCCTTGCCTCCGTGTGTACGGGAGCATTCATACTGGCGGCCGCGGGGCTTCTCGACGGAAAGCGCGCCACCACTCACCGGGCGGCAATGGACGAGCTTCGTACCTACGCGAAGGTCTCAGTGGTCGAACGCCGTTTTGTCGACGAGGGGGATGTCGTAACCTCGGCCGGCATTTCCGCAGGGATCGACATGTCCATCCACTTGATTGACCGGTACTTCGGAGTCGACGCTGCGACTGAGGTCGCGCACAGGATGGAGTACCCGCTACCCTCTTTGCGGGAGTGATTGAATTTTGCAGCAGTCGTGCGCCCACCAACGTGCGTGGGTTTGAGGAGCGGCGCGAGCGACGTGGACGGCCGTGCCCTCATGATGGAGACGCGGGCGGCAGCGGCCGCAACGCCCTCTGGAAGGAAACGCGCGGTCGATGCGGGTCAGCAATGAGCGCGCTAGAAGACGGAACACGGGGTCGTCGCACCGGCGAGCGATTACGTCGGAACAGCTGCTCGAATCGAGGACGCGACCATGGGGGGAGCCCAGAATGATAAGCTCGTCCGGCCGGCCGGCAACGACACGACATACCATCCGCCGGCGGGTGAGTCGGAGGACACTCGAATGCCGTTCAAGGGCCACTCCACTATCCTCCCGGTCGCCTGCTCAATATGGAGGTTCTCGGCAGATATCGCGACGCGTCGAACCTGATACTGACTCGCGCGAGCGATCCGAGGCAGGAACCATCGGTTAAAGGCGAAACTCCCGAGTCCCACCGGTACTCCTACGGCAAAGAAGAGTGGAAAGTTCCAGCTAAACGGACCGGGGCCAGAGGTGATCGAGTTGCTCGCGAATCCGGCGAGCGTACCGATTAGAAGTCCTATACCAACACCGCCGAACGAGAGGACCTTCTTCATTCGGCTGGCTTGCCAAGTCTTCACTGCGAATGGGATGTCGCCAATCTCGAGCCAATTCAAGGACGGAGCTGCTGCGCTCGGTAGCATGCCGGCCATCGAACGACTCCGCCAGCAAGCAACGACCGCCCCCGCTTATCAATTCGCGTCGGCATGTTCGCGAACTCCAAGAAGGGAGCGCGCGGCCGACTCAGCAGGCGCCCCGCGCTACGACCTGCTCACAGTGGGACGCTGGGGTCACCGTCAGGGTCCCCATCTGACCGAAGGGAGCGAAGTAGGTCCGCACGGTCTGCTCGTCTGGCGCCTCGGCAATCACGTAGAGGTGGTGCTGCTGGTTCGTCACTGCGTCCCCATGGATCTTGATCCCGGCCTTGCCCGAGTTCCGGATGAGAGCGAGGAGACCGGCGGCCATCTCCGGGTTCCGGGCGGGGCAGCGTTCGGCGGGATGCGTGTGCTCAGCGACAAAGAGCGACATGTGTCCTCGCCATGAAATCGGCCAGAAGAATATGCCGATGCGCGAGGGTTCTGCCCAGAGCAGCGGATTCTGCATCCGGAAAGGGAAACGGTCCGGAGAAACTACATTCGAACCGACGGGACACGTTGGGGTAGGTGGCCTCGTCTTGCGGCGGTGGCGCGCAGGCGACCGAGGGAATTGGGGGAGCCGCGCTCCCGCGCAGCGAGGATGCGAGGCAGGAACCCGAACAGAGTCCCGACAGCAAGGGGCTTGTTCAAATGCCCCCTTTACGACCGCTATCCGCGGGATCGTGATCGTCCTCACTGTCCCCGGAGGATTTCCCCGTGTTCGAATGCCGAAACTTCAGATAGAGCCGGCGCTCCGCCGGCACTGTTCTTGCGATCCATTCGACACCGCTGCCAACCCGAAAAGTCGGTAGGGGAGCTGATCCACCGGCTGAACTCAATCCTTAAGGCCTGATTGAACTGAGCGCGGTCGGCCGCGAGCTGGGCATGCAGGTCCAAGTCCGCTTTAACACCGAATGGGAGAAGACGGCCGGCGGCGAGTACAAATGGCGCGTTCTCATCGACGGTCACGAGCGGCTCGCGAAGTCGGTGGTGATCGAGGTGCCGTGCCACACGACGGAGGATATTCTCCCGGACGGCCGGCGGAAGTGGCACCTGACCGCGCAAGCGGGAAGAGTGCTGGACCAACAGGGTCACCTGCGAATCGTGTCTGCAGAGACCTAAGATTCGCACGGAGCAGGCAACACCCCGCACTCGGAACACGACTCCCCCGACCCATACCTCGCGAACAGGTCCCCGAAACTCGGCTCACGTCGAGGGTGTGGAGCCTAGCCTGCAGAGAACGGGACGGCATCGCTCCTTCCTCGAGGTCCTCGAGAATCGTGCGGTTCGCCTCCGACCCGACTGCGCAGCTTCGTGGGGAGCATGAATCGGAGAACCCCCTCACGTGATCGACGTCCGCAGCCGGAGTCCGGTGTGATCGCACTCCGAAATCTTCTAGGTTCGCGCGGAGCGCTCTCTCAGGACACACGCCCAGGTTTCGCTCACCTCTGATAGTCATCGGGCGTGAGCATGACTTATCGCTTGCATCGTCTGTGTTGCATTCGTGTTCTCCGTGCTTCCCGTGACGAGAACAGAGGTGACGGGCAACCCCGTCATTCTCGCGCAGGACCTTCGGCACTCCTACGACAAGAAGCGTTTCGCCCTCGACGGCGTGAGCTTCTCCGTCCAGCGTGGCGAGGTGTTCGGTCTTCTCGGGAGGAACGGCGCGGGCAAGTCGACGCTCATCAAGGCGATGACGACATTGATCGCGCCGACCTCAGGGACGCTCCGTGTCCTCGGAATGGATCCATCGCGGAATGGCACCGGGATTCGCAGCCGAATCGGCGTCGTCCAGCAAGGTGATTCGTTCGATTTCACCACAGTCCAAGGGAATCTCGACGTCTATGGGATGCTTTGGGGGGTCCCGCGCGCAGAGTGCCGGAGGCGCCGGGAACAGCTTCTCGAGAGGTTCGATCTCTCCGACATCCGCAAGCGCCGGGCGTTCGACATCTCGGGAGGCCAAAAGCGGCGCGTCCAAGTCGCGAAGGAGTTCATGCATGACATGGAAATCCTGTTCCTCGATGAACCGACCGTCGGACTCGACGTCATCATGCGCCGGACCCTCCTCGACTCGATCCGGGCCGAGGTCCGACAGGGGCTCACCGTCGTCTTCACGACACACAACCTCGAAGAAGCCGACTACCTTTGCGACCGCGTCGCGGTAATCGACCGGGGGAAGATCCTTGTCCTCGACACCGTCGAGAACCTGAAGCGGCTCTACAGTGGCAAGAAGACGATCGACCTCACGATCGGGAACGCCCACGGCACCGAGTTCTTCTCGGCTCTGGCCCGCGATCTCGGACCGGAGGTGACCGTCACGGTAGATGGGCCCTCCGCCGTGATTCTCACGGACGACCCGAAGCGGGCGCTGTCCACCATCGCCTCTCTCTCGCAGTCCATGAACGCTCAACTCGAGTGGCTCGCGGTCCGCAAGAACACGCTCGAGGACGTGTTCCTAAAGTCGGTGACCCATGGGGGGGATGGAAACGGCGCTCCCTAAGCTCCTGCGGTTAATTTACCGGAACATCTGGGTCAACACAGACCCGGGGAGCCTCATCATCCTCATCGGTCTGCCCGCGCTCTACCTGATCTTCTTTGGCTTCGGATTCCAATCACTCTCCTCTTCGGGGAGCGGGCACAGCTACCTTTCGTTCCTCACCCCGGGAATCCTCTCCTTCCAAGTAGTAATGGCAGGCACGGTGGGCGGGAGCATGTTGTGGGCCGACCGCCGGTGGGGCATGTTCGCTCAGCTCCTCTCGGGCCCGTTCACGCGGCTCCAGTACCTCCTCGGCATCATGCTCACCTCCCTCCTATTCGGTCTTGGGGGTGCCGCGGTGATGCTGGGCGTCGCGTGGGCCTTGCTCGGGAGCGGGCCGACGTCGCCCGTGGCGCTCGGAATCATGTTCGGGGTGATCGTCTTCGGCTCGATCTTCTTCGGCGCGCTCATGCTGTTCATCGGCGCCCTCGTCAAGTCGAACACCGCGTACAATAGCATCCAAATCCTGCTGATCTTCGTGGTGAACTTCGCGAGTACCGTCTTTTACCCGCTGTCGAGCAGTCTCCCCTTCGCGCTTCAGGTTCTCTTCCGGATCAATCCGCTCACGTACGTAGCGGACGCCGTCCGGGGCGCCTACACTGGGTCCTTCACCCTCACTGACGGGTACCAGATGATTGTCCTAGCCATCGAGACTCTCGTGTTCCTGTTCCTCGCGGTGCAGGCCTACTTGAGGTCCGAGCTTTCGTACGAGTAGTCATACTGCGCGGCTCCGGAAGCGAGTCGTTCCCGAGGGCCGAAGGTCGTACCTCAGTCCCTCGCCCACGGTCGAACGTAACGTGGTCTTGGCCCCTCGCGGAGGTTGAGAAGCTGCGCGTGCTGGGCGCGGAGCGCCATCACCGTCTCTTCGAGGACCTCGAGGATCGTTCGGTTCACGTGAGCGCGGAGATCCCGCGTCGCCTCCGCCACCGATGAGGAGACTGCATTCACCACGCTGCTCGAACTATCCGAGATGGACCCCGCAGGTCACATTTGCCCACATCCAACCATTGGGGCTCCAAGTCGCAAACGGTGTCTGCCAGCCGATGAACACAGACTGATCAGGGGATGTCCAGTTGAAGTACGTCTGTCCGAGCGCTGCGTCCACCATGTCCACCCCCCAGTGGGAACCGGACTCGATCACTTCTCCTCGGACCTGAGGACCCACGGTGGAATTGTCGAGAATCAGGAAGAACGAAACGCCCTGGAACGTGAAGTTGGCAGGGGCGGGACGGACACAGTAGGTGACTCCAGTGCAGGGTGGACTTCCGACAAGTTGGACGACCTCCGAACAGTAACTACGAAAGTTGGTGGTTACCGTGAGAGGACAGGAGTTGCTCTTGAGATACCCGGGATAGACCCAGAGCACCAGAATCAGAACGGCCAGTATTGCCAAAGCACCGAAAAGGGCCGGCACTGCACGGGGCCGGAGAGAGGCGGGCATGCGCACTCCTTTCTTCCGCAGCGATTGAGCTGTGCCTCACTACTTGAGGAATCGGCGCGGCATGCGCACGCGGCCGCGCGGCCGTCAGGAAGGACGCGCGCGGTCGATGACCTGACCGCAATTAGAGCGACCGAGTCGCTGCGTGAGCTAGGTCAACCTCGATTCGGTCCAGGACTGCCTTCGTCGTGTCTTCTGTAGACCCCGTGGCGTCGATTGCGATGCCGTACGGGACCTGCACCACCATTGCGTAGACCTGTCGCGTTGCCTCTTCTCCGAGGCTCTCTCCTGCCCGCGGCTCCTTCCCGGGGGCGGTCCTCGGACGATGTCGGTCTCGCTCGATGCACACGTCCAAGGGAGCTTCGAGCGTGAAGACAAGGTGCGGGAACTCAAGTCGCCCGAGAAGGTCCTCTATCGCCGGCTTCCAATAGAAGTTCCCGTCGAAGACGACAGGTGTCCCCCTTTCCAAGAGGGCTCGAGCCGCGCCGACGGCGAACGTGTTGGCCCCAAGGAAGCTCTTCAGGGAAATTCGGTCTTCGTCCCACTCCTCGAGCCCTTTCTCTTCGAGGATCTGGTCGATGGACAGATGCTCGGCTCCGAGCGTACGGGCGACCTTCTCCGCGATCGTGGACTTGCCCACCCCGAGGGGGCCGCGGATCACTACGAAGTAGCTCACGGACATCGCTTACTCGCGGAGTGCCTATAGTCGTCGCGCCGCGGTGCGGGTTCGGCCCGGAACGTGAAAGGCGATTCCTGCCGCGCCCGCGCCTTAAATCCCCCGCGTGTGGCCTTCGGAAGCGAGGTCACGGAATGAGCTAAGTGACGGACCTCCATGACGTGCGGTGGCCGCTTCGCCTCCGCCGGCATCCGGAGGATACCGCGAAATCCTTCGCAACCGGAACTGGCTGCTCTGGCAGACATCGTACACCGCGACGTACGTGGGCTACGCGGTCTATGCGATCGCGATCCCGTGGTTTGCGTACCGGTTCTCCTCGAATTTCCTCATCGTTGGACTCGTACTCTTCGTGGAGGTCGGGATCTACACGCTCACGTTTCTGGTCGCTCCTCTCGTGGACCGGGCTCGTGACAAACGAACGATTTACCTCGTTTGCTACCCCGCGCAGGCGGTCGCGGCCGTCGCGCTCGGGCTCGCCATCGCCGCGGGCTCGGTGTCCCTCTTTCTCCTCTTCGGGCTCATCGCGTTCATCTCCTTTCTTTGGGACTTCACCTGGGCCGCGAACAACGTCGCGCCCCGTCTTCTCCTGGGCGTCGACCAGTTGTTCCGAGCGAGCGGCCTCGGAACGACCTTGGAGGGCGGGACCCAACTGGTCGGGTACGCAGTCGGTGCCTTCCTCATCGTCGTCTACGGCCCGGGCGCCGACATGCTGCTCTACGCAGCCCTTCTTGCCGCGGCGACCGCCGTCGTGATTCCTCTCTCCATTCCGTCACCGCAGATGCCCCCGGGGGGGTATCTGGACGACTTCCGGGAGGGTTGGAAGTACTTCGTCGGTAGCGCGGGTCGCGCGCTCCGGTGGCTCGCCTCGATGGAGCTCGTGCGGGGCTTCTTCAGCGTCGCGCCCTCCGTCCTCATCATCGTCGCGGCGACCCGCCTGTTCGTGGGCGGGGCCAGCGCCTACGGCGTTCTGACAGTGGCGTGGATCGTCGGCGGGGTCGCGATCGCGATCGTCCTCGGAGAATGGAACCCCCGGCACCGGATCGGGTCGGTTCTGATCGCGAGCGCGCTCACGAGTGGCCTCCTCGTGGCCCTCGCCGTGTTGCCGACGTGGGGGCTCTATGGTGACGCCTTCGTCTGGGCACTTCTCGGAGCGTCGGAGATGGCCTACACCATCGCGTTCTACGTCTACTTGAGAGGTGCGTATCCCTCGGTCACGATCGGCCGCATCACCTCGAACCTCTACCTCTTCAACGGGACAACCTCGTCGGTGGGTGTGGCGATCTTCGGGGCCCTCGCCGACGCCTGGTCGTTGACCTCGCTCGGCGTGCTGACCGCGATCGGGTTCTTTGTGCTAGGGGCGTTCCTCGTGAGCTCGCCCGAAACGCGGCGCCTCATGTTTTGAAGAGTAGCGCACCCGGCGGCCGAAGCCAGCGGTTTCCCGAGAGTTCCCGCGCGAAGAGCCCGGGGCCCTACTTTCGCGCCGTCGCCGTGCTCCCGATCGGAGGGCCGCCCTTCGAGACCTGTTCCGGTGGACTCGCCGAGGCGGATGGTGCTCCTCCCGAGGATGACGGGGTCGCCCCGACTCGGTCGGCTCGCAGGTCGAGCGACGCCTCCACCGTCCCGTCGTCGGAGTAGGAGAGTGAGAAACCCATTCGCTTCATCAGCGAGAGCGCTCGGTAGTTCTCGGCCAACATGATCGCGTAGACCCGTTCGATGCCCATATCGTCGGCGACCTCGAGGACGTGGTCCGTGAGCTTCGTGCCAAGACCTACGTTCTGGAACTCGTCCGTCACGATGATGGCGAACTCCCCGCTCTTTCCGGCGGGCTCAATCGACAATCGGCCGACGCCAAGGAGACGCCGCTTCCCGTTCTGCGTCACCTCGGCGACGATCGCGATCTCGCGGTCGTAATCGATGTTGCAGTACCGAACGCGAACTTCGTGAGGAGTGTCCTTGATCACTTGGAAGAACCGATAGCGCACAGACTCTTCGGAGAACCCCTTGAACATCTCGAGCCACATCGGCTCGTCCTCCGGCTTGATCGGTCGAAGGAGCACCTCCTCTCCGTTCGCCATTCGCCAGCGAACCTCGTACTTCTTCGGATACGGGCTGATGACGAGGTGCGAGTGCAGCTCCTGCTCGTGCGTAGCTTTTTCCCGGTCGATGACGATCCGCGCGTCCAGGACATGGACCTTCGACTCGTCGACGAGGAGGGGGTTGATGTCGATCTCCTTGAGCTGGGGGAAGTCGACCAAGAGTTGGGAGAACAGAAGAAGTGTCTTCTCGAGCAGCTCGAGGTTGGCACCCGGCTGGTTGCGGTACCCCTTGAGTAGCTGGTAGACCTTGGTCTCCTCCAGCATTCGACGGATCAGGGTCGTGTTGAGGGGCGGGAGAGCCACCGACGTGTCGCGATAGAGCTCGACCCCGACACCGCCCATCCCGAAGAGAATCGTCGGCCCGAACAGCGGATCCGTCTTCCCGCCGACGATCAGTTCCTGGCCCCCCCGCGCGATCATCGGCTGTACGGTGACGCCCAGGATCTGGGCGTTCGGCTTGTACGCCTTCGCGTGGGCGACGAGGACGTCAAACTGACGACGTACCTCCTCCTCCGAACCAATGTCGAGAGCGACCCCGCCCGCCTCGGATTTGTGGGTGATGTCGGGGGAGAGGATCTTCAGCACCACGGGATAGCCGAAGTGCCGGGCTTTCTCGGCGGCCTCGTCGGCGGTGGCCGCGGTTTCGGTCGCGACGACCGGGAACCCGTAGTACTTCAGGAGACGCTTGGCTTCCTCCTCCGTCAGGACGTCCCGACCCTCGTGCGCCGCCTTTCGAAGGATGACCGAGATCGGCCGTCGTGGAGGAGCGGAGTCCACCGGAAGTTCCTCCGGAGTCTCGTAGAGGAGCTCGATGTTCCGCCGGTACTGGTACATCGTAAGATACGTCTTCACCGCTTCTTCGGGAGACTCGTAGGTCGGAATGTTGTGGCCGGCGAAGTACGCGTTTGCCTCCGTCACGCGACTTCGGCCCATGAAGGAGGCGAGGATCGTTTTGTTCAGGTACGCCTTCGATTGGAGTACGTCGACGACCGATTCGGCGACGGAGAGCGGGTTGATCATCGCTTGGACGGTGAGCAGGATCAGGATCCCGTCCACCCCCTCGTCGTCGAGACACGCTTCGAGCGCTGCCCGGTAGCGGTCGGGCCCGGCATCGCCGATCAGGTCGATCGGATTCCCGTGACTCCAGAAGGGCGGGAGAACGGCGTTGAGCCGCTTCATCGTCGCGGGGCTGAGCTCGGCGAGTTTCCCGCCCCGGGCGAGCAGGGCATCGGTCGTCATGACTCCCGGTCCTCCCGCGTTCGTGATGATGGCGAGGCGAGGTCCCGTCGGGAGGGGTTGGGTGCTCAGAACCTCCGCAGCGTTGAACAGGTCGGCGATCTCGTCGACTCGAACGATCCCGGCGCGTTTGAACGCCGCTTCGTAGATTGCGTCCTCGCCGGAGAGCGACCCCGTGTGCGACGCGACCGCTTTGGCGCTTTCGCGGAAACGTCCCGCCTTGACGACCACGATCGGCTTCGAGCGGGCAAAGTGCCGAGCCGCACTCATGAACCGGCGGGCGTTGGTGACCCCCTCGATGTACATCAGAATGCTTCGCGTGTGCGGGTCGCTCCCGAAGTAGTCGATCAGGTCCCCGAAGTCGACGTCGATCATCGACCCGACGGAAACGAACGTCGAGAACCCGACGTTCTCGTGGATGGCCGTGTCCAGAATCGCCGAGCCGAGCGCGCCGCTCTGGGAGAGGAACGCGACCGTCCCCGGCTTTGGAACCTTGGAGAGAAACGTCCCGTTGAGCCGCGTGGCCGGACGGATGATCCCGAGACAGTTTGGGCCAACGATCCGCATGCCGTACCGTTGGGCGATCGCCAGAATCTGGTCCTCGAGCGCCTTCCCCTCAGGGCCGGTCTCCTTGAATCCGGCCGAGAGAATCACAACGCCCTTGACGCCCGCCTCTCCGCACTCTTCGACGACCCCGGGCACGGTCTTGGCCGGAGTCGCGATGATCGCGAGGTCGACCGTTTCCGGCACGGCGCCGATTGTGGGATAGGCCTTGACCCCGAGAATCTCGGGCTTGTGGTTGTTGACAAAGTACGACTTCCCCTCGAAGACTCCACGGACGAAGTTCGTCGCGAGCGCATGGCCGACGGACCCCTCCGTGTCGCTCGCGCCAAGAATCGCCACGACGCGGGGCTTGAAGATCTTGTCCAGGTTCTCGGTCCCCACAGGCCCCTTCCTTTTCAATCGTTCCGCGACGGTCCGAATCCCTCCCGAACCTCGAGGAGAGGCGGGAGTAGAGGGGGACACGCCTCGGTGCTATTACAGACCAGCGGCCCCCCAAAAAGAGGTTCGTGCTCCCGGTTCGACGGGACTCCCTTCGAGACCGGGAATCGAGCCAATGCCCTCCTGCGTCGGTGCACTAGCAGGTCACGCAGAGACTCGTACGACCGTTTTCCCGCGACCGTGCCCCGCACGGAGGTCCGCGAGGGCCGAAGGAGCCTCTTCCAGCGGCACAACTCGTTCCACCGGGACTCGGAGGCCATGTGCGGTAATCCGGTCGACCAGCCGCTGAAGCAGGGCGGCGTTGGGTTGAAGGTCAATGTTGACCGCTCGGATACCGTCCTTTGCAGCCGATTCCGGGTCCGCAGAGAAGGTCGTGGTCACGGCTGACCCACCCTTGCGGACCCACCGGCGCCACTGGGTGAAGCCGGTCCGGTCGCTCATGAGGTCGAGGAGACCGTCGAATCCGGCGGGATGAGAGCGTCGAAGAGTCTCCTCGAGGTCCCGGGCGTTCGGGTCGACCACTTCCTCTGCCCCGAGCGACCGCATCCGAGCCGCCGAGCTATCGCGTGCAACTGCCGTCACATGAATCCCGAGAGTGGACGCGAGCTCGGTGGCGAACGAACCGACTCCCCCCGACGCTCCCACGATGAGAAGAGTGCTCCCCGAGGGGAGGCCGAGCGTCTCGATTGAGTCGAGCGCGGTCATTCCCGCCGTTGGTAAGGCCGCTGCCCGGTCGGGAGAGATGGCCTGCGGAACCCGAACAACAGCCTTGTTCTCGGGCACGGGTGCGAACTCGGCATAGGTCCCTCTGCCGACCGGGTCGTGAAGGAACTGGCCTGCGACGAGATCGCCGGGCCGGAACAGGCGTACCTCAGCGCCGACCGACTCGACCATCCCGGCGGCATCGATCCCCAGAACGAGAGGAAAGACATGCGGGCGGCGGCCCTCGAAGATACCGTCCGCGATCTTGGCGTCAAACGGATTCACGCCGGCGAAGGACACCCGGATCAGCAACTGGTTGGGCTTGGTGGTCGGAACGGGGAGTTCCATCAACTGGGCGGGGGCTCGGAAGCGGGTCACCGCGACCGTACGCATCTGTTCGTCCCATGGTTAGTTGGGCCTTGAAGGGTCCGCCTGGGGAGATCCGGTTTGAGGAACGCTAAGTACCGACCCACCCCTGTGCCCGGCCCCGGGATCTATGGGAATCGACCAGGACTTCCCTATCTCTCGTGCCCAACTCAAGGTGTTGGTCATCGGCCTGGTCACGATGTCGGCGATTGGCGCGGCGGTATTCGGAGGCTTCGTTCCGGGTCTCAGAGTGAATCCGTCCGGGCCCCAAACGATCGTCGTAGATGGCCAACCGTACTACTACACCACTGTGATGATTGCCCTCCCGGCTCCCCTCGCCAACTCCTCTCTCCCGACCGTGGCGGTGTTCCACAACGTGACCTTTGCCATGTGGTTCATCCACTGGGGCTTTGTCACCGGCGCACTGGTCGAAGGCAACGGCACGGAGACGAACGGGACCGTCTACCCTTTCGTCCTGGGGGTCAGTGGTTTCCCACCGCAGAACAACACACTCTTCCTCTCTCCGGATCACCTGTTCGGGGTTTCTTGGCCCGGGCTCCTCCAGTCGGGTAGCTCGGTCACGCTCCTCGTCCACAGATGAGAACGAACCGGGCGCGTGTTCGGTCGCGGAAAAGGGTCTAATCTCGAAAGACCTTACGCCCGCGAAGATGGGCAAGCCTCGCGCGAACTCGCACGCACCCGGACGGACCGCGCGGGCCGGCCGGAGAGTGGCGGGCCGCAGGCCCCGCTCGAGCAAGCTTCCTCACCTGTCCGACCACCGCCGCATGCACGAAGCGGCCTGGTCTCGCAAGGACGCGGCGTACCTCGACTCCTCGGCTCGGCGAGCGACTCAGGACCCCACCCTCCTTTGGAAGCGGGTGGGCCTCCGGCGGGGCCAGGTCGTCGTCGACGTCGGTGCGGGGTCCGGATTCTTCTCCTTCCCGGCTGCCTCGCGCGTGGGAGAAGAGGGTCGAGTCTACGCCGTGGACATCTCCTCCGAGCTCGTTCAGTTCGTGCGGGAGAAGGCGGACCGGGCACGGGTCAAGAACATTGAACCAGTTCTATCGACTCTGGAACGGATTCCCCTCGAGGATGCCGTCGCGGACATCACGTTGCTCGCGAACGTGCTGCACGGGATCCCGCCCGCCACCGTAACGGAGGCGGTTCGTGTCCTGCGCCCGGGCGGGAAGCTCGTCAATGTCGATTGGAAAAAAGAACCGACCCCGGAAGGGCCCGACGTCCGTCACCGTCTGAGCCCTGCGGAGGCTGCGACGACGCTGTCGGCGTATGGGTTGACCCGGCTCGACTCGTTCGACCTCGGTCCGTACCATTACGTGCTCATCTTCGAGCGGCCGCTTCCCGCGCGGCGCCCGGGCCGCCTCGTTTCGGCAGAGTGAGGGGAATCGTCATGACGGCCCGAGAGGAGGGGCGAGGACGATCAGTCCTTGCGTAGGGCTCAGGCATGCAAGCGGTCGCGACGTGGCGGAGGGGACACGAAATCCTCCTCGAGGACGGTCGAGCTCATGCCATCGTGGTCGACCTCCCTCCCGAGGAAGGCGGCACGAGCGCAGGCACGACGCCGCTCGAACTTTCCCTTCTTTCGTTGGCCGGAAGCCTCGCGACGACGTTTGTGTCGCTTGCGAGAAAGCGTCGGCTCGATTTCTCGGGCCTTACTCTAGTTCTTGAGGAAAAGACGGCCCTCCCCTCCAACCCGGTGGGCGCCGTACATGGAACGCTGAGAATCCGCAGTCGCGCCGACCGGACTGAGGTGGACGCGACACTCCGCAGCGCCCTCGATGCATGTCCGGTCGCGCGGATGTTCCGGGATGCCCGAGTCCCCGTGAGCGTTCTTGCGATCGTTTCTCAACCGACCCGAACGACCTGATCGGTGGCCTCCGCCCGTCCCTCGAGGTGTCACGAGTGGACCATCGCCCGGACGAGGTCGTTCCGGGTGACGATCCCGATCAAACGATCGCCCCGGAGGACAGGGATCCGGTTGATCTCGTTCTCGCGCATCACTTCGGCCGCGAGCTCGAGCGACGCATCCGCGGAGATCGAGATCGGCGGGCTCGACATTGTGTCCCGGACGTTCGTCTCCTCGAGGATTCTTCGAAGCACCTGGCCGCTCACGCCCCTCTCTTCCGAGAGACCGAAGATCAGGAGGTCAAAGAGCCCCGTCACTTCGGGAATCCCTCCGGCGCTTCGGAGGGTCCGCGCAACATCGCGCTGGCTCAGCACTCCAACGAGCTTCCCGTCCTCGTCCACGACCGGAAGTCCCGACACTTTTTGTCCGCGCATTAGGACTAGGGCGTCCAGGAGCGTCGCGTCCGGACCCACCGTGATCGGGTGCCGACTCATCACGTCGCGCACCACCACGTTGATCACGAACGAACCTGTCGTGGGCGGGTGGGAACGACCCGGAGCTCTCCATCGGGAGCTGGCGGCCTTGGTTGCGGTCGAGCGTGAGGGAGCCATCGGTCACTCCACTGTCGAGAACGGTTTTGTCCACTCCGTCGAGAGCATCTGACATCAACGCCATGACCGTTTCGCAAAGTCTCCTACCGGGGAATATTCTCGCACCTCGGTACCCAAGCCCACCGCGCGACCGGTTGTCCCCAACTCCCGACCCATGGGCTAGGGAGGTGCGCTTACGGTCTGTTCCCGGGAACGCTCGAGAAGGCGTTCGACCTCCTCATCGCTTACCTGGGCAAAGCGCCGATACCATTCGCCCACCGCGAAGAAGGCGCGCGGGACGAGGAGCACGACGAGGTCATCGACCGCCGGCTGGAGTAGCTCTACGGTTTCGGGCGGCGCGACTCCAAGAGCGAGAACGATGCGACGCGGCGAATGAGTCCGGACCGCGCCCAACGCAGCGAGGACGGTCCCACCCGTCGCGACTCCGTCATCGACGAGGATGACCGTTCGGTCGACGAGGTCGATGGGCGGCCGACCCGCGCGGAACTCTTGTGCCCTCCGGTCCACCTCGGCCACCTCTCGGGCGATCGTCGGGCCAAGCTCCCGGATAGTGTACCCGGCTGCCCGGATTCGGGGCTCGTCGAGAAAGCGGCTCCCTCCTTCGACGACGGCTCCCAACCCGTACTCGGGGTTCCCTGGCGCTCCGACCTTTCGCACGATCAAGATGTCGAGAGGCGCCGCCAACCTCCGAGCGATCTCGTACGCGACCGGCACGCCGCCTCTAGGGAGAGCGACAACCACCGGCTTCTCGTCTTTGTACCGAAGGAGACGCTCCGCAAGCAATCGCCCGGCGGTTTCGCGGTCCGGAAGCGGAACCGGAGGGCCGTCCGGGTCCCTCATGGCCCACCACCTACCGTCAAGACGACCAGCCGATTAACCTCGCGGTCGTCGGACGCGCTGAGCCAGGGGCGCTAGAACGGCGCTCGTTTCCGGTCTAAATGGATTCCAGGGCCGACTCACGCCTCAGGACCCGTTCGGTCTCCACGATCAGAGAAGGCTCCGAGTCGGCGGTCGGTCCGGCCCTCCGGCGGTCGATGGATACGATGCGCGTGTAGAGCCACTCATACTCGTGGAAGATCAGCGGGTCGTCCATCGCGCGCCGAAGGTCGCCGATCATGTCGACCGGGTGTCGAAGCGCCCAATAGTATGCCGTGACCCAGCTCCCGAACGCCTCCCAGACAAGGTCGGACTCCAGGACCTTGCGATGGGTCAGGGTCCCCACGAGCTCGAAGAAGGTGACGACTTCCATGTTCGAGATGTCCTCATGAGCCTTCTTGAGAAGGCGGTCGCTCAGATGGCGGCGCGACGCCCGCATCCGAGGGCTGTCGAAGCGTTCCCGCAGGCTCATGACCGCGGTTGCCGAGGCGAGCTTCTGGGTCTGGAGGTTTTGCCAGAGCATCAAGAGAAGAGTGCCGACCACGAGCACCCAGGTCCCGACCAGAGACCAGATGGCGATGTTGAACCAGTCGATCATTTCGACTCGGCGTCTTCCTCAGGGCTGACGGGCCCTGGTCCTCGGCCAAGGCCAAGAACTTTTTGGGTCCTCCCCCCGGACCTCCTCGGAAGTGCGGTCGTCCCCTCGCACGCGTTCGGAACCGGGGTTCGGTTCCGAGAGCTGTGCCTCGGGCAGAGCGAATTCGGGAGGTTTACGCGTCCCCGTACCGTGGAGAGCGGCTCGGGCGCTCTTCCCTCGCGAAGGCGGCCTCCGCCTCGAGGCGCTTCGCCTCCACCTCTTCGCCTTGTACCTTCACGCGCATCGAGAGCGTCCACTGATGCCCGAACGGGTCGACCAGCTTCCCGTAGCGCTCCCCCCAGTATTGGTTCTCGAGGGGGATCGCGACCTTGGCTCCCGCGGCGACCGCGCGGTCCCAAAGTGCGTCTACGTTGTCGGTGTAGATGTGCAGGGTCACCGTAGTCGTTCCGATCGACGAGGGAGCCGCGGTCTCCGAATCGGGAAATACATCCGAAAGGAAGACCATCGAATCCCCGATCTGGATCTGTCCGTGGATCAAGCGGCCGTTCGGGGTCACTCTCCGGGCGTGCTCCTTCGCGCCAAACGCTCGCTTGTAGAACTCGATCGCGGCGAGCCCGCCCTCGACGCAGAGGTACGGCGTGACGGTGCCGAACCCGGGAGGGATGGGCGATGGCTCGTCCGACCGAGGCGTCCGTCCCTTCGACTTGGAGGGGGTCATAGAAAGTCCCGCGAATGGGACGGTTCGCCCCTACATAAGGCTCGAAGCTCCGATGTCCTACGAGCTCCCGGCTCTCCTCCGAGAGAGAGGGCGTCCTCGTCTCGGGGGCTAGCTCGAGTGCGCCTTCCGGGTGTGCTCTTGCAGTGCCGCGGTCGTCGTGAATCGCTGGCTACAAAGGGAGCACTTGACGGTCCGGGGACGGCTTGGTTCTTCGGGGGCCTTTACGGCTGCCGCGTGGGCCTCCTTCCGGTGCTCTTCGAGCGCGTCCTCCGAACGGAACGCTCTCCCGCAGTCCCGGCAAATGGCCTCGACCTCGTCGTACTCCACGTACGGCATGGTGCTGGAACTCTCACCCTCCCGGCCGCCGCTCCTCGTCCGCCCCGGCGTTCGGGCCGACCAAGGGTAATGCGACCTTGCCTATGAAGGGAGAGGGAGGAGGCCGTCACCACGCGGATCGACCCCGACCTCCAATTCTTCGCCTACCGAGATCCCGTGCGCATGTCCGAAGGAGGAGCGGCCGCCGCGGACGACCCGAGCCCGCTCGAGGGGAAGACCGGGTTCCCGAATTAGCCGAGCGCCACCGTAAATCGTAGCCGGGTAGGCAAACCGAGGAGCCGCGATAGCGTCCTGTAGAGCGGCGTCACGGTCTAGGTGTCGCGTGAGGACTTGAACGTTCACCTGGGGTTGCACGTCGCCGCCCATCGAGCCGAACAGGACGGTTCGCGGCCCCGACACACAGGTCGCCATGAGGGTATGGAACGTGCGCTTGCCCGGCGCAAGCGAATTGTGATGCGAGGCATCGAGCGTGAAGTAGGAACCCCGATTGTTGAGCGTAATTCCTGTGCCGCGAACCAGGATTCCGGAGCCGAAGCCCCCGTAATTGCTCTGGATTGCGCTGATTCCCACGTCCCCGTCGTAGACGCTGAAGGCCGTCGTGTCGGAGTGGGCGGGGCGAAGCCCACGTTGGGCGGGGATCGGGAGATACTCTGCGGTGGGGCGCAAAAGCTCCCGCGGGAACCGGCAGAAATTGGGGTCACCGATGTACGCGGCCCGGTAGTCGTAGGCGATCCGCATCGTCCGTTCGAGCGTTCGAACGAACTCTCGCTCCGAAAGGCTCGAGATGTCGTTGCGTCCGAGGAGATTGAACCAGATGAGCGCGGTCGCTCCCTGGCTGGGAGGGGGGTTCGTGTCGACCACGTAGTGTCGATAGTGCGTTCGATACGGAGCGAGAACCTCCGGACGAAAGATGTCGAAGTCGGACGGTTGGAGGAGTCCCCCTTTTCGAGAGAGGTCCCGGCAGATTGTTCGTGCGAGCGACCCATGGTAGAATGAGTGACCTCCGTCGGAGGCGATCCGGGCGAGCGACCTTGCGAGTTGCGGGCGGCGGAGTAGGCGTCCTGCGCGAACGCCGGCGAACTCCTTCCGGAAGTCGCGGTCGGCCCAACGCGACGAGCGGAGGGAGTGCGCAAGACTAGGAGAGGCAGGGAAGCCTTGGACGGCGAAGCGGATCGCGGGAGCGAGAGACTTCTTCCATCCGAGGTTTCCTCGAGAGGCGAGCACAGACCACGCGGCGATCATCCCGGGGACCGTGATGGACGAAAGAGGTCCCCGGTCGGGGATGCGCGCGAGTCCCGAGCGATGGAATCGGTCGATCGTTGCCCACGAACCGGCAGGCCCGGCCGAGTTCAGCGCAATCGAGCGACCCTCCCGAAGGATAGCGAAGAAGTCCGAACCCAGACCATTCGTGTGAGGCTGGACCACGGGAAGCGACGCGCTGACGGCGAGAGCAGCATCGTAGGCGTTGCCTCCCGCTTCGAGGATCTCGAGGCCCGCTTGAGCGCTCAGGGGATGAGCGCACGCGACCGCGTGTCGCTGGGTGCCCTTTTTCGGTCTCCGCATCCGGGAGATGGAACCCTGGGGCCGACAAAATGATGCGGGTCGACCAATCCACCCTTCTCCCTCTACGCTGCTCCCCGGACGTGGAATGCCCAGGGATAAGTGCACTTCGAACTTTCAGTAGATCAACGGCATTCGGATTACGTCGATGGCGGGAGGAAGGCGAACCATCCGGGGGAGGCTAGGTCGACCGCTGGACCTCGAGTATCTCTCCGGGTTTCCGCTCCGTCAAGAGGTGGTCCTGCGACCGGACCCCGGGCCCGAGGCGGAGAAGGTGACCCGGGGGGCCCTCGAGCGGGCCGGCTTCACGTCCTTCCAAAGTCCCGACCTCGATCGGATCCTCGGACCATCCAAGGACCGGTACTCGCTGGCGTGGGTCGGAGAACGCGGCCTTCGACGACGGGGGATGACGTCTTCCACAGCAGTGGTCCCCATCATCGTCGTGTTCATCGCCGGTGCAATCCTGGGGGGGCTCGACGCCTACATTCTGGGGTCCCCCCTGGCCGGCATCCTGTGGGTCCTCGGCGCTGCCGCCATATCGGGGGTCTTCTGGCTCCGCTACGGCGGAACCTACGACAGCGACCTTGTCCTGCTCACCGTCTCGCACCAGACGACCGGTGGAGCGGGGTCCCAAGGTTGGGTCTCCATCGTTCTCTGGGGGGCGCGGGTCCGCTCTCAGATTCGGGCCGACCTGCGGGTCCCCGAGGTTGTGAGCGGACCTCTCAAGCTGGCTGCGGAGATCGGTTCTCTCTCCCGCGAGTTCCGCCAACGGCTCTCGGTACCCCCGACCCAGGAACCTCGGGCCGCAGGTGCTCGTTAGCTCGACCGGGGTTGACGTGCTCGAGTTCGCCGGGGACGGGCCGGCCCGAACGCCTCGATACACACGCCGTTCGGGTCGTTTACGTAAACAAGTCGGTTCTTCCCATCGACGAAGTCCGCCACACGTTTTCCTCCCGCCCTCTGTGCTCTCCGGTACCATCCCTCCACATCGGGGGTATAGAAGCCGAAGTGGTCGAACTCTTGGCCCGGGCGGAACGGCTCGTAGAATCGGTTGCCGCGCGGGTAGTAATTGAGCTCCACCCGATGAGGGGAGCCGGGGTAGACGAGGTGAACCCACTCCCCCCCGTGGGCCATCCGCCCCCGCGCGCGGACGCGAAAGCCGAGAGCCCGGTAGAATGCGAGCGATCGACGCAGGTCGCGTACGCGGATCCCCGAATAGAGGAACCGAACCGGTTGTCGTGGCACAAGATGCCGGACATCGGAGTGGGCTTATCCCTTTGGGCCGCGCGATGGGACCCCCGTCGGATACCCCAGTCCAGTCCCTCGCGCATTCACTCAAATAGGCGGTCCCATTCGCAAGAGGTCCCGGAGGATCCGACCGGGGAGTCACACGATGACCGCTCCCGAGCAGTTGGGGTCAAGCGCGTTCCGGACCTATCTCGAAGCGGACTGGAAGCAGTGGCTTTCAGAGTATCCGGAGCTCGGCACCAGCTTCGGGTTTTCCGGGTTCGACGACCGATGGACCGACGACTCCAGCGAAGGAATCGACCGACGCACGCGTCACCTCAAGAGCAGTATCGAGGGGCTCCGTCGGATCGAACCGAGTCGACTTTCCCCTCGTGACCGAGTCAGTTACGAGCTGTACCAGGAGACCCTGCAGGCCGCGGAACGGGGCCTTGCGTTCGGGCTCGACCCACTGCCGTTTCGGCTCGGGACGCCCCACAGTCTCCGAATGCCGATCAACCAGATGGAGGGAATCCACATCACCGCCTCCGACACGATCGAGATTCAGCCCCGCGACCGTCGTTCGGACTGCGAGAACATCATCGCCCGCCTGACATCGCTCGGCGACGCGGTTCGACAGAACATCTCCCTTCTCGAAGTCGGAAGGGCCAAGGGATTCACACCCTACAGGGTAGCCATCCAGGGAGTCCCGGACCAGGTCCGCGGTCTGGTCCCCAAGGAACCCCTAGAGAGCCCCCTCCTCCGCGCCTTCCGAGAGTTCGCTCCCCGCATCGACGAGCGGGAACGGCCGCGACTTCGGGATGCTGCGGTGGCGGCGTACCAGGACGGGGTCGTTCCCGCCTTCGAACGCCTCCACGACTACCTCGTGTCGACCTACCTGCCCGCGTGCCGTGACACTCCAGGCGCGTTGGCTCTTCCCGATGGACCCGCGCTCTACGATTACCTCGTCCAATGGCAGACCACGACCAACCTTACGGCCCAACAGATCCACGAAATCGGGCTCCGAGAGGTCCGCCGTCTGCGCGCCGCGATGGAGGAGCTCATGAAGAAGACCGGGTTCACCGGCACGTTCCGAGAGTTCCTCGATTTCCTTCGCAACGACGAGCAGTTCTTCTTCCCCACGGCCGAGGCTCTCCTCGACGGCTACCGGGTCATCGCCAAGAAGACGGACCCTGGCCTTGCCCATGTCTTCGGCCGATTGCCACGGCTTCCGTACGGAGTCCTTCCCGTTCCGGAGTTCCGTGCTCGGAGCTCCCCTGCCGCCTATTACATGCCGGGCGCGCCAGCGACCGGCCGGGCGGGGATCTTCTACGCCAACACCTACGACCTCCGCTCCCGACTCCGCTGGGAGATGGAGGCGCTCTGCCTTCACGAGGCCGTGCCGGGTCATCACCTCCAGATCGCACTCGCTCAGGAGATCGAGGACCTCCCCGATTTTCGACGTTTCACCGGACCGACCGCGTTCGTAGAGGGTTGGGGTCTCTATGCCGAGAGCCTGGGAGACGAGCTCGGCGCGTACCGGGACCCGTATTCGAAGATGGGAGAGTACACCTACGACATGTGGCGGTCGATTCGCCTGGTCGTTGACACCGGCATCCATGCGCTCGGGTGGTCGCGCGAGGACGCGATTCGCTTCTTCCGGGAGAACACGGGAAAGAGTGAGGTCGATATTGCGGTCGAGGTCGACCGGTACATCGTCTGGCCCGGCCAGGCCCTCGCCTACAAGATCGGGCAGCTCAAGTACCGCGAGCTCCGGGCGCTCGCGGAGAAGACCCTGGGCGACCGCTTCGACCCGAGGCCGTTCCACGACCGAATCCTCGAGGAAGGAGCGCTTCCTCTCGGAATGGTCGACGCGCGAGTCCGAGACTGGATCCGTGCCCAATCCGAGAGCCCCCGCGGCGCTGCCCCCAGCCGTTCCGCAATGCACGCATAGGGCCGACGCCAATGGAGTTCGACCACTGGACCGTACTCTTCCTCATTCGATGCGAGCCGCCACCTGCTCTGGCGGAGACCGCGACGGATGCGATCCAAGACGCTCACCTCAGCTACCTCGCGAAGCTTCACGCCGACGGTCAGCTTCTCGCCGCGGGACCGGTCGAGCGGAGGGCCGAGTCGAAGCTCGCGGGCATCTGCATCTTCCGTGTGGCAGTCGAGGAGGCACGAGCGCTCGGAGAGAGTGACCCCGCAGTACGAGCTGGACTGTTTCGGCCGGAAGTTGTCTCGTGGTCGGTCCCGAGCGGCGCGGTTCGATTCGGGCCCGCCCGGTTTCCTCGGTCGATGGCGGACGTCAACTCCGAGTGAATCTTTCTATGGCCGAGAGCGTCACGCCGGTTTCCGAAACCGGGAGAACACTCTTCTGATCCGTCGGCGATGCACTCAGAAACCGGTTCGCTCGCTCGAGTCTCACGACGGAAAGTCCATCGTTGAAATAGATGGAGCGCCATAGAGATGAGTACGCTCGGTCGCCGGCCGGGCCGACCCACAAAGATGCCAAAGAAGGGCAAACAGAAGAAGAAGTAACGACCCGTCCCGGGCGTTGCTTTGCGTGCGCGACACCGGGGGAGTTGCCTGCGTGAACTACTCTCCCTGCTCCGGCGAGTAGGGGACGTTTACGGACTCCCCCACCTTTCTCGGCCGGACGCGGAAGCCCGAGGAGCATGCCCAATCCGTCGGCATCAGATCCCCACGGAGGGATTCCACTGGTTCGATAGGTTCATGACCGCCTTTCTGGGCATGTTGGGCAAGCAGGGGCATGTCCCAACCGGTCTCTCGTCCGGACCCTCGGTCCGCGACCGTCGACAGATTCTCGTTCGGAGACTTCACCGAGCGCTGGCTGCTACCGTCGTTCGCGCTCGCGGCACTCGCGATCGGCCTCGCGCTCCTTGCGGCGCCGATCGCGGCGATTGGAGTCTACATTCCGTACGCGCTGTTCGTGGCCGGACTTGTGGTGCTCGGCGCCTCCGTCTCCATGACGACGAGGCCCCCTGACTCCGCCACCGCGGTGAGTTTCGCCGCTCCGGAACCTCAGCGATGGTCATTGAATGATACCCGACACGAGATTCCGAAACCTGTTCCCGATGCGCAAATCGGTCCAAAGGCCCTCGGGGTCGGCTCGGAATGGCGTGTCCCCTCGTCGCCCGTGATTCCGAACGATGAGACCTGGCTCTCCTGGCTCCCTCCCGAGCACCATTGGCCAGCCCCCGGGGAGTCTCCTGCGGGCAGGGGCATCGTCCGCTCTCCTGGAAAGGCGGGGAGTCTTGTGGCGTTCCCGGTTCGCAGCTACTACGCGGGGTACAGCACATCGAGCCCGCACCTCGATCGTGGGGTCGGCTCTGCAGAGGCACTCGAGAACCCCTATCGGGCTGCGAGGGCGGCACCGGGCGCGTCACCCCCCTCTCGGGGAGGCTACGCCCAGAACACCGCCTCTCGGGCCTCCGGAGACATTCCGCCGTTCTCAGAGGACGAGTTGGACCGACTGTTTCCTCCCGCCGTTTCCGGCCGGACCATTTTCCTCTCGGAGGCTCCCCAACGTGTCGGACGGCCGACTCGTCAGCTTCGGGCGCCCGTTGCCACCGAAGCTTCCTCCGAGGCAGGGGAATCGCCGAACACTCCCGAGCAGAGATTCCTTATCGAGATGGAGACAGAGTCGGACCTGGTTCGAGGGGCCTCGATGCCGACTTCCGAACGGGTACCCGAGGCGACCCCCACCGAGCCCCACCATCGAATGCGGTCTGCGACCGTCCTCGACGAGGCCACGAACCCGCTTCCCCCGCACCTGAGGGGAGTGGCGGTTCGGCCGGCCCACACCGGCGCTCACGCCAGTGATCCCCTGCCTCGCAAGGCTCGGCTCTCGCGATCCGTGTGCGCCTCTTGCTCGAAGGTGGTGCTCGACCTCCGGATGAGCGGCCCCTGTCCCAAATGCCTCCGCCCGATCTGCAACGAGTGCCTGCGAGAGGCCTTCGCCACGCAGGGACACGGTTGGTGCGTGGACTGTTCGACTAGCTCCTCCGAGTTGTCGGAAAGCGCGAGCTGAGCGGCGCGAGCCTAGGTCCGATGGAACCCCCGGTTCACTTTCGTCGAGACTTTCGGTAGTCTGTCTGCATGGACCGCGCGAAACGTCGCCAGGCGGCGAGGGTGCCCTGCTCGATCGACCTCCGCGATGCGAGCTTTCCGCCGAGGGTGGTCGGGCGCCGCGTCCACGTGAGCTCGAAGCGGGTCCTCCTCGGCCCGAGCGGAGTCAGTCGGTAATCGAGCGTGGCGTCCCGCCAGTTCCCGATCGATTCCGCATGCCACCGGTCCGGGGGGAGGAGCGAGACAGTGTAGCGCGCCCAGTACCAACCGGTCGGCGTGGCCTCGATATCCTCGTAGACCACGCGTCGAGAGCTCCGCTCGAGGACCCTCCTCTCGTACGACTCTCCCTCTCGTCGAGCGTCGTCGGCCCGGAAATCGGTGCACCATCGGAATGCGAACGAGAGTGGCACCGGAAGCGTCGTCGAGATGTGGTACAGGGACTTCGACCTGTGGGGCATGATGACCCGAGCGCCGAGACACACAAAAAGGACCCGGTGACGAGCTCTTCGATAGAGCGGGCGTCGCGAACGAAGAACGGCTGGTTACGCCGCGCGCTCAGAGGAAGGCGTCGGCGCGGCCGCGGGCGTGAGCCACCGCGAGAAGTCGGTCAACCCCACGAACAGCAGGACGATGCCGATGAATTCGGCGTAGTAGAGGGCCACGGGAAACGAAGCGATGTAGAACGCTCCCCCGGCCGCGAGCACGCTTGCGCCCCCGATCATGAGCAACCCCTTCCAGTGGAAGGAGCGTCGGAGGGAGATCACCGCGAACCCCAGCAGGACGATGGTCGCGGGGATGGTCACAAGCGAGGAAAGGATCAGCAAGAAGGTGGGAGGGTTCCCGGAGATGACCCCGTCCTGGACCATCGAGCTGGGCACGGGCGTGATGAAGCAGAATGCCCCCACCACGGCGGAGATTCCGATGATATACCCGGCGTAGAGGTTCCGATAGACGGGCCGACGGAATGCGCGAACGGACCCCAGCGAAAGGGTTCCCACGATGGCCGCCGAGAAGAACACATACGCTTGCAGTAAGACCGACGGCACCGCCGAGAGGTATGCGATAAGTTCGATTGCGGTCGCCACCGCTCCGAACCCGAGCCCGACGCCCCAGCCGAGCTGGGAATGCTTCCGCGTTCGATAGAATCGAACGAATCCGCGCGCCGTAAGAGCCGCGAGCACGGCGGTGAGGAGCCCGAGCGAGGTTGCAATCCCCCAGCCCTCGATGTCCACTGTCCCTAGCTCCTGGGATGAGGCGAGAACTACCCGGATAAAACACCCCTCGTACGAACTATTCGTACCTCGAACGCCCATCCGAACGACCGGGGGTCCCGGCGCGTTCCATCGACGGCCTCTTATCCCAGGGACGGGAGCGTCATTCAGAGGAACGTGCCGTGTCTGCAACCCATCCAGTGGACCACGGACTCCTCGCGCGTTTGCCCTAGGTTCACGAATGACCGTCCCAGAGCCGAGTCCATCCGATGCGGCCCGATCGACGGTGGCCGGAGACCCGGTCGAGCTCGTGGACCTCTCAGGACCCGAGCGAGAACTGGCTGTCCCGGTGATCAAGGATGGTTTCGTCGGAATCTACCGCTGGCACGCGAAGCGGACCCTGCGCACCGCGACCTGGGTACGCGCCGCGGTCCTTCACGGGGAGGTCGTGGCGGTATCGGTGCTCGAGCGCATTGCTCCCGAGGTAGGGTACGTGTACTACCTCTCGACCTCGCTTGCCCATCGGAGGGAGGGTCTCGGCAGTCGTCTCTTGGACGACGCGCTCGCGATCTTCCGTCGCGAAGGGGCCCGGGTGGCGTACGCTGCAGCGGAGGAGGACAACGAGGCCTCGATCGCCCTGTTCCGCTCGCGTGGCTTCCGTATGGTCGAGCGAAAGGAAACGAATTACCAGGAGGGCGGGCTCGGTGCATGGGGGCTTCGCAGCCGAATGATGCTCGTGGGCGGGGAAGTCTTGTTGGGCGTCCGTCTCTCGAACGCACCTTCGGCTTCGGCTCAGGTCTCCTGACGTACCGGCTCAGAACGTGGTCACGGAACGGGAGCCATCGAACGCTCGCCCGAACGCCACTCGAAGCCGCTCCAGTGCGAAGGGAGTTCCCAGTCGAACGCGCTGATCGTCGCCAAGAGGAACTCTCGGTGTAGGTCGAGCCGGTCCAGCTCCATCGCGATGCGACTTCGCCAGTGCTCTCTCGCCTCCTCCATCGTCGAAGTTCCGTACGGCGGGGGGAAGTCGGGGTAGAGGATGAGCACGGAGAGTAGAGCACCAGCGTTCACCACCGAGGGAACGTCCTGCTGAATGACCGATTCGCCCGCAACGTTGACCTCTCGGATGGCTACTGCGGGCGAGTTCGCGACGCCGTGCCAGTACCAGAGCAATTGCGGGACTTCGGACCAGCTCTCCGCCTGGACGAGGCCGAACTCTCGCGCGAGCGACCCGAGGAAGACGCTCAACGTGCGGTTCCATTCCTCGAACGTGTATTCCGGTCGGCTCAGAGGGTCGCCGGCAGGCTCTGCGACGAAACGCCGGTGACGGTCGTAGAAGAGTCCCAGGGCCGTCTGCGGATTGCTCGCTGCATCGTCGTAGAGGGCCCGAAACCGGCTTAGCCACTCCCGAGCATAGATGCCGCTTGAGGGGAAGGCAGCGCTCACTGCGTCCGCGCACCCGTGCCCGCCACGGTCGGCCCCGCTCTCCGGTCGCGGACCGCCCACATTATCCATTCGGTCCTCAGGAGACGCGACCCCCGAGGCCCGGGAGCTTCGCATCGATTCCCCTGAGCGCCGAGAACCGCCGCTCCGCGAAGTCGCCGTCCCTTAAGGGCACTTCATTTCCCGAGAGACTCGATCTCCGTCCCCAGCTCAATGTACCACGGGATCTTTTCCGCCGGAAGAGTAGCGCCGGTCGAGAAATCCCCGCGCCGAAGCCCCTTCTCGACCACGAGGTGAGCAGCCCTCCAATCCCCCGTCGACCCGACATCCACCCGGAACACGATGTCGAACCCATATCGGCCCGAGTACGGCGGAGGGACCGACGTGGTGATGATCGAGAACCCACTCCGGGGGAAGACGTCCGTGTACGCTCGAATCGCGTCGGGGTCCTTCGGGTAGAGCGGACGAATTCGGTTCGTGTTCGCAACAACGATCGTTCGAGGAGTATCTCCCGAGAATTCCTCATCGAGGATCCTCTGGAGCCGTGGCGGCAATAGGAAAAAGTGGTCGAGCGCGAGCCGGTCGTCCGTGGACCCTTCCCGTTGGACCATCGAGTCGAACGTGGATTTCGCGACGCGGGGACCCTGACCCAGGTCCCCCTCGGAGATCGGCGCGAGGACCCGGCCGGCCGGCAGCATGCGCCCGACCCACCCTTCCTCTTCGGATACGGCGTCCTTTGACTCCCGAACGGTGATCCAACGGAACGCAGCGTCGACGTGACGGCCGATCGCGAACGCTACGATGTGCGCTGCGCGGGGGCTTCGACTCCATACGTAGTACGCGAACGGGGTTGTCCGGAATTCCGGGGGAAGGTCGACCATTGTGGGCCGCACCGCTTCGGGCATCCTTCTATCGATGGTGGGTCTCATAATCCCTCGGTGGAGCCGGTTTCCACCGCAGCATCCTTGCCGTCCGTTGCGTTCCCCGGACCGAGACGTTGTTCCCCCTCGAGACTCCGGGTCGAACAGGTTTGACGGGGAGTTTATTCCCACCCGCTCCGCCCTACGATACGATGACGGTCAGCTCAGCTATTTCGGACAAGAGAGCCGACCTCGCCGGTCCGGGCATCGGGACCTACGAGGAGATCGACCGAGTGCTCCCCACCGATTACGAGCCTCTCCTCTCGCCCCGGCAGACCCAGCACGCCATCTACGCGGCGAAGAACTACATCGAGGAGCACCTGTGCAAGGAGCTCAATCTGATGATGGTCCAGGTCCCGCTCATTGTAGAGGTCGAGAGTGGGGTCAACGACATGCTGGACCGCGACGGGTCCCGGACACCGGTTCAGTTCCACGTCTCGAACGACCGGGACCTCCATCCCGTGGACGCCCAGGTCGTCCAGGCAGCCACGAAGTGGAAGCGGATGGCCCTCAAGCAGTTCGACCTTCAGTCCGGAGAGGGGCTGATCACGGACATGCGAGCCGTCCGCAAGGACTACTTCCTCGACCACGACCACAGTGCCTACGTCGACCAGTGGGACTGGGAGAAGGCGATCACCGTCGAGGACCGGAACCTGGACTATCTCAAGGACACCGTTCGACGGATCTGGAAGGTGATCACGGGTGCCCAGAAGCACCTCCAGCGCCAATTCCCCCAGCTCAAGGACTCGAGGTACCCCAACCTCCCCGACGAGATCCGGTTCGTCCATGCGGAGGACCTTCTCGATACCTACCCGGACCTCCCCCGGAAGCAGCGGGAGACCGCGATCCTTCAGAAGTACCCCGCCGTGTTCATCATCGGGATCGGCTGGCCGCTCAAGGACGGGTTCCCTCACGAGATGCGGGCGGCCGACTATGACGACTGGATCACCGAGACCGTTTCGGAGGACGGGCGACCGATGCACGGGCTCAACGGCGACATCCTCGTTTGGAATCCCGTGACGCGACGCCGTCACGAATTGATGTCGGGAGGGATTCGCGTGACCGCGGAAACCCTTCGACGGCAGCTCGCGATGTCGGGTCAGCTTGACTTCCTCAAGTTCCCGTACCACCAGGCGATCCTGAACGGACAGATTCCGCTCTCGATCGGAAGCGGCATCGGCCAGGGACGCACGCAAATGTTGCTCCTCCGCAAGGCGCACATCGGCGAGGTCACGGTCACGGTCTGGCCGAAGATCCTTCGGGAGATCAGCGCGCGGCACAACATCCACGTGCTCACGTAGGGGCTTGAGCGGCGGGAGGAGGAGAGTTCCCCTCCTGCGGCTCGTTACCCCCGCTTCCCTTTCCCCTGAACCGTTATCAGCCCCCGACGGCCATCCCTCGCAAGCGCCATGGGGATCCCGAGCGCCACCGTTGAGCAGCTCCTCCGCGAAGGGGACGAGCATCGCTGTCAGGGTGCGCCGGACAACTGCGTCCGGATCCGCGCGCTCGCTCGTCTCCCCTCCCGGTTCGGAGAATACCAGGTCGTGGCGTTCGAGAACTGCCTCGACAAGAAGGACCATGCCGCGTTCGTCCACGGGGACGTGGTCGACCAGGAGGACGTTCCCGTCCGGGTCCACTCCGAATGCCTCACCGGGGACGCGATCGGCTCGCTCCGCTGCGACTGTCGGGACCAGCTGATCGAATCGCTCGAGAAGATCGGCCAGATGGAGCGAGGGATGATGCTCTACCTCCGCCAGGAGGGCCGCGGGATCGGGTTCGTCAACAAGATCCGCGCCTACCAGCTCCAGGATGCGGGATACGATACGGTCCAGGCCAACGAACTCCTCGGCTTTCGACCGGACGAGCGCGACTACGAGATCGCCGCCCACATGCTGAACGCGCTTCACGTCCAATCGATCCGTATCCTGACGAACAACCCGGAGAAGATGCGCGACCTTGCACGCCATGGCGTCCGCATCTCGGGCCGAGTGCCGGTCGAGATCCCTGCGAACCCGGTCAACCGTCCGTACCTCGAGACGAAGCGCGACCGGATGGGTCACCTCCTCGAGGTCGAGCAGGACGACGACCTATCCACCTACTCGAGCTCGAAGTAAGTCGCGCCGCAGGCTTTGAGCGGCGCTACGTCGCCCTCGAACGATCGATAAGAAGTGCCACCCGGGCCCCTTCGGGCCCGGGGGTGGAGAAGGGGTTGGTCGGTCCGATCGCTCGGCCTACCTAGCTCGGCGGGGACCCTCCGGACGGCGGACCCTCGCTCCAGGAGCCCGAGCCGCCCGCACCCGACCCGCTGCCTCCCTGGCTGGGGGGCGGGGTCCACGGCTGGGCCGCAGGCTGCTGGTTCGCGTTCCGCCGGCGCAGGAACATCGCGAGCAGGCCGATGACGAGCGCGATCACGGCGATCGCGATGGCGACGGCGAGCCACGTGTTGAAGGTGCTCGTCGAGACCACCGAGGTCGTCGTATTCGGCGTGTAGCTCACGGACGCTCCGGTCGGCGAACCCAGCACCTTGAGCTGGAAGCTGGTGCTCGACAGCGAGTAGCCACTCACGTTGCCGACACTGACCGTGTACGTCCCGTTGGCGAGGGCGAACGTCATGGAGGTCCCGGTCGAGGACTGCTGCACGGGTGTGCCCCCGGCCAAGGCCGTCACCGTCGCCGACCAGCTCGTACCGCTCGAGAGGCCGCTCTCCGTGATCGTCACGAGGTAGGTGACCGGCGTGAACGTCACGTAGAGGTGGTAGGCGCCGTTCGTCACCGTGATCGTCCCGCTGGACGGCGACGCGACGTAGCCCGGCACCGGCACGATCTGGAACGAGTAGGTCCCTACGCCGATGGGGAGCATCAGGCTGGACGTGGTCCCGTTCACCGACGTGCCCCCGACCGTGGCCACCCAGCTCGTCAAAGCCGGAAGCCCGGTCTCGGTGATGGTGACGTTGTACTGAGCGGTGTAGTAGAGGTCGACCTCCTGGCTTCCCGCGCTCACCGTGACGCTCCCGGAACCGGGGGTCACCTTGTAGCCTGGGACGGTCCCCGCGCTGAACGAGTAGGTCCCCGGCATGGCGTAGAACGCGAGCCAGTCGTTGGTCGTGGTCTGCGTCGCCCCGTTGAAGGTCACGGACCAGGACGTTCCGCCCGCGAGCCCGTAGTCGTAGAACCAGACCCCGAACGTTCCGACCGGGCCGCCAAGCGGGTAGTAGTCCCAGTTGACGTCGTTGAGCGGGTACGGAGCGAGGTTACCGTACTGCGTGTACGTGTGCCAGTCGGACCAGTAGTTGCCGATGCCCTCGAAGTCGTAGTAGGTGTCGTATCCACCGCCGTATCCACTGTAGGCCTGGATGTGGGCCGCGTTGTAGGTGCTGCCCGCGCCGTTGTTACCGATGTAGTTGTTGTCGTAGAAGTAGGCGTCCTCAGCGTAGTACGACCACGAACCGAACGACGAGCAGTCGACGAACGAGCTCATCGTGATGGTGTTGTAGTCCCCATCCTCGATCCAGAAGCCGATGATGTCCTTGTACATCCCGAGGCCGGTGAACACCCCACCGTAGGCATCCTCGACCGCCACCCCGTAGTAGCCGGTGGTCGCGTTGACGTTGCTCACGCCGAACTCCGCCGAGTCGTAGATGAGGAGCGCGAGCGGGTACGTCGTCGCGACGATGTTCGTGATCGAGTCGAAGTAGTCTTCGTAGCTGTAGACCGCAGCCACTCCATCGAGGTGGAATGGATTGCCCGTGGAGCTGTACGGGCTCGTGAGCGTTGTGTTGGTCGCGGTGACGCCGGCGACGGTGGTGTAATCGGAGTCGTACGAGTAGGTCGCGAACGACTCGTTCGTCACCGTCGCCGTGGACACCGTGGTCCACTGGGAGTCGTCCACGTAGACTCCGATCGACTCGTTGCTCGCGGTCACGGTGGTGACCGTGAACCAGCTCGAGTCGTAGATCTCGACGCCGACGCTCTGGTTGTTCGCAGTCACGCCGGTGATGGTTCCGCCGTCGGTCGGGTCAACGTAGACGCCAAGCGCCCCGGCGGTGGCAGTCACTCCCTTCACCGTGTTGCCCGGCGACTCGTAGATCCAGACGCCCACCGTCTCGCTGTTCGCGAGGGTGGTCACGCCGGTCCCCGTCGCGACGACGTCACTGACGGTGTTCCCGGTCGCGAAGGGCGTACCGACCGTGAAGAGGCGGGCTCCCACGGCGGTGTCACTCGCGGCCACGTTCGTGATCGTGCCGCCCTGCGAGTCGTAGAAGTCGACGCCCGCGGGGTTCGGCCCGATGCGGTCGGTGTCGACCGCCGTCACGCCCGTGACCTTCGCATTGTTCGTCCAATCGACGTTGAGACCGATGTTCACGTCGGTCGAGGAGACCCCGTTGATGTTCACTGTGCCCGTCGCGTAGTAGTCTAGCTCGTACGCGAAGAGGGTCGCACCGTAGCCATCGCTCGACGAGTTGAGGTTGGTTCCCGTGAATCCACTCCCGTCCTCAAGAACGAATCCACCGTACGTCCCGACCACATTCGCGTCAGTGACCACCATGTTGGTCGCAAAGTATCCGTACACGCCGATGAAGTCGTTCGAGATCAGCGGGTCGTTCAGCGTGAGCCCGGTGACGTTCCAGTAGTAGACGCCCTCGCTTCCCGTCGCCGCGAGTCCGTTGATAGTGACACCGTTGTCGGCATCCAGCGCGATTCCGAGCGAGTCACCGGTCATGTCCCAGACACCGACGGTGTTGAACGTCGTCGGGTCGGAGAGGGTGATGTTCGCGCCTTCGGAGGCTGCCGTGACGTTCAGCTGGGAGACCGTGAGGTCGCCCGAGCCCATCACGCTGTAGTACGAGAAGCCCGGTCCCGCGTCGTACCCCGAGAGGACGCCGCGGCTATCGTCGGTGATGTTGAGCCAAGAGTACATTCCGTGCCAGCTGCCGTAGGCTTCGACCGCAATTCCGAACTCCGCGGCGAAGAGGGTTCGGACCGTCGTGTAATGCGACGACATGTCGATGACGCCCACTGCAGAGAGCGCAAACTCACCGAGGTAGAGGCCACCGATCGCGTCCGTGTTGGTGACGACCGTGTTCCACGAGTCGCCCACGAACATACCTGGCTCCGAGTCTCCGTTCGCGGTGTTCGCGATTGAGAGAGTGTCGTTCGCCAGTCCGTTCGTGTCGCCCCAGAAGGTGACCTGGGCCCCGCCAGAACCGATCGGCTCGAGGATTTGGTTCAGAGCCTGGTCCCCGGTGCCGTAGTAGAGGTTGATGCCCGAGGTGTAGTAGCCAACGTCCGTGAACGCCCGGACGGGCGGGACGAAGTAGCCGGTCTGTCCGCCGAGGGGGAAGTCGTAAATGTAGCTGTTCCCGCTGACCGCGGAGTCGGACCCGATGTAGACGTTATTGACGACGACGGTGCTCGCCCCGACGCTCTGGAACACCTCGAAGTCCGGATACTCGTAGTCGTTGACGTGCGCGAAGGTGAAGTTCGCGTTCACGACCAGGTTCTTGAATGTGTACGGTGCGCTCGTCGAAGCAGCGCCGACCGCTTTCGCGAGGGCCCCTGCCTGAGTGCTCGACCACATGTAGAGCGGGGCTCGGAAGACTCCGGTTGCCGCGGTCAGGGTGATCGCGAGGGCCGTCGTCGACCCGGTCACCGTGGTGTTCGTTTCCGCCGACCCCGATGCGAACGCCTGGACGTAGTACGTCGTGGTCCAGGGCGCGCCGAGCGGGGGCAGATAGGTGTTGAAGGCACCGGTCGCCGAAGCGGGGAGCCAGCTCATGTTATCTTGCTCGGTGCCGCTCCACGGGTCCAGGACCGGCGGCGTGTTGCTCACGAAAACGAACCCGTAGGACGGGCTGATCGTTCCGGCAATTTGAACGTCGCCGGACCCCACCGACACGTGAGGCACCGCGTTCCAGAGTCCGTAGAGCATCGTCGGACCCTGGTTGATCTCGAGCGTGTGGCTCGGCGTCCAGAAGTCGGCGATGCCGTAGGATGTCTCACCCGTGTCGGACCCGAAGTTGTAGGCGGACGGGACGTTCTTCCAGCCCCCGGACGATTGGTTCGAGTACTGGAGGGACACCGAGCCGTTGATGGCCGTGAAGACGGCATTATCGCCGCCGATTCCGCCCACGATATCCATCTCAGCATCGTTCCAGAGCCCGGACGTCGGTCCGAACACTGGGGCGATAGAAAACGGGTCGACGATGTTCCCCGGCGGGTTTCGGGGCACCTTCTGGATGCCCGTGCCCGTGAGATTCCCGGCGAACACGACCGACTCGAGCGGCTGGTTAATCGACTTTGAGACGCCGCCCTCCCAGAGGCTGAACCCGTAGGTGAGGACAGTGACGTTCTTCGAATTCGTCGTGAAGTTGTTGTAGAGGGTCAAGGTAACGGGGTAGTCCGGAGCCGTCAGCGGGATGTTCTGCTGAACGCACTGGATGATCCCGCCGTACGCCTCGAGGATCAGGTCCGTTCCCGCGGTTCCGTTGTTGCAGGCCGAAAGGATGGCACCGAAGCCGTTGAAGCCACCACCCGCGGACAGACTGAAGTTCCACGTGTCCTGAACGAAGTGGATCGAAGTGTCGTTCCAGTTGACGACATTCTGGGCCCAGACGTAACCGTTCCAGTCGCCCGTCAGGGCGTCGTAAGTCCCGGGGATCGTCACGTTGACCCCGATCGTGTTCAGCTGAACTCCAAACTCGAATTCGTTGCCGACGGCGCCCTGTGTCTCGGCGCCGGGCTCGATCACGCCCGTGGCGCCGGGCTGGGTCTCGTTCGGCGGGGCGTTAAACGTCACGGAGCCGGCGAAGTGGGACGTGTTGTAGGCGTAGGGAGTCGCCCCGAGGCCGTAGTCGGCCACGCCGAGGGGAGCCGGTTCGGCGCTGTATCCGGGGAGAACTGTGCCCGCGGGCCCCACGGTTGCTGGGTGCTCGAGGGCATTGAGATTCGGATAGGAGGTAAGGGGTTTCAGGCCGGAGGGATGAACGATGTTCTGTGCCCACGGCTGGTTCGCGAGGGCGGGAGGAAGAGTGATTGCCAGTGGACCACCGCTAGTGGTGGCCTTCGGGGAGAAGGATGGAAGGGTGTGTCCCGACATTGCTGCAAGGGCATTTGAGGCACCGCTTCCGGTCGGGACCGAGGAGGGGGCGACGTGCGAACCTACCCCGGCCGAGGCGGCCATCGGGTTCCCAGCGTGGGAGCTCGATGCAAGGAAGGTTCCCCCCGGGAGAACCATCAAGGCAGAGATCGCGACGACAATCGGCAATAGCCACAGAGCCTTTCGACCAGTCGACCCCGGCGACATAGCGGGGGAGGCTGATACCTCGTAGTATAACAACCTTCCGAAAGCCGGTCGCATACCTCGCACTTTTGTGCTGTCGCGGGACCCCGTCCGTCCCCTCGCCAGGCCGATAAGCGAGTGACGGTTTGCAGCGTTCTCCCTGAGGTTTCTGGAACTATCCCGGGCTCTCGATTTCCGCGAAGTCGGATGCTCTTTCCTCATCCCGCACGAATTCGTGCGTCGTAGGCCCCGGCGAGGTCGGTCAATTCGAGTCCGGTCCGCCCAGAAGCTCGATCGGATCGCCCGGCCGGAGCCAACCGTCGTTCAGCACTCGAGCGTACCAGCCCCGTCGCCCGAGGGTCACTTGGAGGAATTCCGGCCCTCGAGCCGCCCCTACGTACGGTAGCAGGAAGAGGTTGTCGCACGGCGTACACGCCTTCGAGATTTCAACGACCGCGTCGCCGATTCGGAACCGACGGCCTGGGGTCAGCGCGTCGTACGCGATCCCCTCAGTCGTAATGTTCTCTCCGAGGTCGCCCGGTTGGACGGGCCAGCCTTCCCTGTTGAGCTGTTCCAGGGTCTCGCGGGGAATGAGAAGGAGCGCCATCGCCGGGTCATCGCCCTTGACGTCGTGCCGGTACCGGTTGAAATCTCCCCGGATGCCCGAAACGGTTGCGAATGCTTCCGGCACACGAGGCTTCGGGAGCCCGTGCTCGCCCGGGACTTCCGATTTCCGATGAAGCTCGAACACCCGCCCCGACTGGGACGGACCGGAGGACTTGGACGCCATCTGCATCGGGTAGGGAGGCGAGAGGAAGAAGGTTGGCTATGGCCGAGTTCCGTCGTTCCCTTCTCCGCGAAAGCGACAGGAACTGACTTTTTGTCCCTCCGAGGGTACCGGGGGCCATGCCTCGACCGGTGGGCGCCGGAATCCTGACCATCTTGGGCGGTCTGTTCATCCTCGTCGGCGGGTTCGTCTTCGCGCTGATCGGCGCCGTCTTCGCGATCCTTGGAATTCGGAGCGAAGTGTTTCTGCTCGGACTTCTTCTCGGCCTGCTGACGATGCTGATCGGGATTCTGATGATCGCTCTACCGTCTCTACACTCGGTGTGGGGCGCGCTCGCGATCATCTTTGCTCTCGTCAGCATCGTGGTCGCCTTCGGCGGGTTCGTGATCGGATTCCTCCTGACGTTGATCGGTGGGATCCTCGCGCTCACCTGGAAACCCCCCGCGCGCTCGGTCTTTGTGGTCGAAGCGCGACAGGTGCCCCCTGCGAGGTAACTTTCGCGGTCCGCGCCGTCGGACCTCGCTCACGGGCGGACGGTAGAGACGGAGCCGGTCGTGAGCGACGTCCTCTTCGACCTTGCGTTCGGTCTTCTGCTCGGGTTCTCGCTGACGATCCCACCGGGACCGATGAACGCCTTCATCGCATCCCAGTCCGTACGCGCCTTCCGAGAGGGGGTCACCGCCGGCTTCGGGGCGATGTGCGCCGACCTCGTCCTCGGAGTTCTCGTCTTCCTGGTCCACTCGGTCTTCGACCTCTCTTCGATCCTCCGCTGGATCTACGTCCTCGGAGCCGGCGTCATGCTCTATCTCGGGGTCAGCCTGATCCGTCGTGCGTCCCGGCCTCCGGTGCCGGGAACGACCGGTCTTGCAACGTTTGCAAAGGCCTTCGGGCTCGGAGTCTCGAACCCGTTCCAGATTATCTGGTGGCTCTCGGTCGGTCTCGCGTTCGCCTACCTCGGAGGATGGGTCCTATTCGTGGGGCTTTTCGGAGCGATCGCAGTCTGGATCCTGTTCTTCCCGGCGGTCCTTCATGCGGGCGCGGAGAACCGTCCGCGGCTCGCGAAGTGGATGGTCGCGGTGTCCGGAGCCCTGATCGTCGCCTTCGCGGCGTACTTCGTGGTCCTCGCGGTCTAGCTCTGGACCCGGGGATCCCGATCAGGGAGGTCGAAGCCGGCTCGCGTACTCCTTTCGGAACTTCGCGACCTTCGGAGCGATGACCGCGCGACAGTAGCCGCTCCCCGGGTTGCGACGGAAGTAGTCACGGTGGTACTCCTCCGCGGGGTAGAACTCGGAGAACGGAACGAGCTCCGTCACGACCTTCCGCTTCCATATCTTTGCAGTCTCGAGCTCTCGGACCACCGCTTCCGCCGTGGCCCGCTGCTCGGGGGTGTGGAAGAAGATCACCGATCGGTACTGAGTCCCGATATCGTTCCCTTGTCGGTTCAGGGTCGTCGGGTCGTGCGTCGTCAGGAAGATCGTGAGCAAGTCGTGGTAGCTCACCACGCTAGGGTCGAAGGTCACCTGGACGACCTCCGCGTGGCCGGTCCGTCCCGTACAGACCTGTTCGTAGCTCGGGTGGGCAACGGTCCCTCCCGAGTAGCCCGGGAGGACGCTCTTGACACCCGAGAGCTCGGAGAAGACGGCCTCCGTGCACCAGAAGCAACCGCCGCCGAGCGTCGCGACCTCGATGGACGCGGTGTGAGCAGGTCGGGCTTGGACCGTCAACTCTTCTCCCATGATGCGGTGCGAGCGGTCGACGCCACCCCTTCCGGCGCGCAGGATCGTAGCGCGGATTTGAGCTCGCGGTTGCCCGGACGAGACTAGGTGACCAGAGGACGCGCCCCGCGGAACACGAAGTACGGCGCGAGCACCGAGAGAATGGGGACCAGGACAAGGAGGTACTCGACTCCGGGGAACGAAACGAGGACCGAGATGAACGGACCGATGAGGACCAGCAACAGGAGCGAGTAGAAGACCGCCCCCAGGCCGATCTCACGCACTCGGTAGCGAGACGAACCGGCCCACAGCCCGAGGACGATCCCGACCCCGCCGAGCCAGGCAAGCCAGAACCCGATCACGGCCGTGTACGCCCCGAGCGGTTCCCCCGATTGTAGGCAGCTCAACGCGTGGGTCGGATGACCCTTGAGGCAAACGAGAAAGGAATTCGCGGACCCTGCGATCACCACGGCCGCGACCAAGATCAGAAGGAATCCGACCGCCCCGATGAGGCAAAGAAGGGAGGCGACCCAGAAGCGGGAGTCGACCTTGCGGAGCTGGGTGAACCCTCTCCGGTACATGAAGAGACAGAAGAGGAACAACAGCGACCCCGCGAGGATCAGAAGGGCAATCACGTCGATGGACACAGTTTGGTCGAGCGAGACGACACCGGTCGCGTAGTAGGAGGCGATAAGGAAGTAGGCTGTCGGGATTACGATCGCTAGGATCGCCGCGGCAAACCCGATCCCAGCACCCGTGGCGATCCGGAACAGGCCCTTCTCGTCCTCCATCGTCCGAGGCACCACTGTTGCCGCCATCCTCCTACCACCTTCGTTGCGAAGCCCTCGGTTGCCCTACGACCATGCGAACGGAACGTCGCGAGGCCCGGACTCGCACGCGTTGGGGAAGACGTTCTTCCCCATAAACCCACGAACTCGCGCGATCTTGAGAATTCCCCGGCAGAGGACCTCATAGAGCGGCAATTCGTTCCCGAGACGCCCTCGGTGCGCGGGCGCCGAACCCTAGGTCCGGACTACGAACTGCACTTCCGTCCCGGACCACGCTTGACGGTCCGTCCATGGATTCCCGTCGTAGACCTCGCGCGTCGAGACCACCGAGCGGATCGTCTTGTCACGCTTTCGCCAGCGGGTCCAGTCGGAAAGGCCATGGTATACTACGCGCGGCGACACGACCTCGGGGTCGAACCGTACCCTCGCCACCGTGGCCGCGGGCTGCGTTCGGACCCGTATCCGCCCCTCCGACCGCGCCTTCCCCCGCACCTCAATTCCCGTTTCCCAAGTACGGCTCCCGGGTTCCCGGAATATCCATCGGCCCGTGCGGATTCCTCGCGAACGCGCCCACCGTGCCACCTCCTCGAATCGCGCCCGAATCCGTTTCTCGCTATACGGCCCCGTCCATCGGATCGCCGCAACTCGAATCGAAGGCACCTTCCGAATCTCGAAGTCCACGGTCATCGAACGCTCTCCGGAGGGCCCGAAAGCACTCGTGCCCCATAATAGGATGCGATGGGCCGACTGGGTTTTTCCTCGGGCAAACGTGTCCTGCAGCCTAGGCGTGGCGAGCTACGGTCGGGAATCGGAGAGCATCGGGAGCTCGGCCGGCGAGTTCGACGGGGGGATCGGCGGCGGGAACTCCCGAACGAATGCTCCGTAGAACGGAACCCGAGTGGCGATCACCTTGCGGAAGGCGGCGCGAAGCCCTTCGTCGTCCAACCCTCGCGTCGGGATGAGGTCGTCGTTTCGGTTGAGGCACCCTTTGAGCTCCCCCCGATGCGTGACCCGGATGCGGTGGCAGTTGGAGCAGAACTCCCGGTTGTAGACCGGGTCCACGACCTCCACCTCCGCGCCACGGACGATGTAGACGTGGCGGTGGTGCATCTCCCGAACGTAGACGTGAGAGGAGTTCTGCTCGAGCCAGTCCTTGACCTCCTGCATGTCGACGACCCAGGAGCGGTGGTCGACGAGCTCCGGCATGAATTGGATCAGCTGCAGCTTGAGCCCGTCCGAGGAGCCGACGAAATCGATCATGCGGGGAACGTTGGGGAGCGTACGGCGGAAGACGACCGTGTTGAGCTTGACCGGTTTCAACCCGACCCGCAGCGCCTCTCGGATCCCGCGAAGCACCGGACCGAGGGCTCCCTTTCGGATCGAGCGGAACTCCTCGGGGTTCGTCGTGTCGACCGAGACGTTCACCCGCTTCAACCCTGCGTCGCGCAACGCCTCCGCGCGCTTCTCGAGCATCGAGCCGTTCGTGGTGAGCGATACGTCTGGGATTTGACGGACGGTCCGGTCGATGATCTCCTCAAGGTCGGCACGGACGAGCGGCTCCCCGCCCGTGAACTTCACTGAGCGGATCCCGAGCTCGCGCGCGACGACGACCAGCCTCTCGACCTCCGTCGGGGTCATCTCGTCCTCGTGCGCGGCGCGCGGTCGAGCCACCGGGCCGAGCCCCTCGTCGTGACAGTAGATGCATCCGAAGTTGCACCGCTTGGTCACGCTGATGCGAATGTCCGTGACCTCGCGCCCGAACGCATCGGACAGCATCGCCCCCTTCAACCGCCACTCGTCTTAAAGCCCCCGAAGTTCGGAGGGCGACAACTCGAACAGTCCCTAACGGATGCCACAAAGGGCGGTGAGCCCCAGAAGGTCTTCGGAAAGGGTTCCCCTCCGCAGCGCGGTGTCCGACGAGGTTCGGTCGGCTTCCCCCGCTGCGGAGGGCGGAGCGATTGGAGGGACCCAGTTGCTCCCTCGTCGCTCCGCCGTTAGGCGACCCGTAGGCCCGGGAGCACCGGTTCCGGTCCCGAGGGTGGGGCCGGCATCGGATGCACCGGCAATGGGATCGACATCGCGCTACTCCGAGAGGAGCTGCTCCAGACGCTGATACAGGTCATCGAGCTCCTTCTCCTTCTGTCGTCCGCCTTCCCAACGCGCGTTCACGACCTGAACGAGCAGGTCGGCGACCTTGTCCATCCAGGGTCCCTCTTGGGCATCGAACCGCTTCTTCACCTTCTCGCGAAGGAGTTCGTTGTAGGCCCGGTAGGCCGACCAGACCCATGGTCCCAGATTCGCACCGCTCGGCTCGCATTCGTCTCCGCTTCCGTGCATTTCTTCCTCGTGGAACGTTCGTTCCAGTCCCGTCACCTCTCGGACGAGGATATTGACCGGGTCGCGGGACGACCGGTCACAGGGTGCAGGATTGGAACGATCCGCCGATGGGAGAGTAGGTAACGGACGCGTTACCGACGGAATAAATGCGACCCTTCCGTATCGAGCTCGATGGCGAACGAGCCCGAGGGCGACTCCCCCAAAGCGCCGCTCGGACTCGACGAGCGCGTTCTGGCGACCCTCCAGGGACTCCATGGGAGCATCGCATTCAGCGGGCTTCGACGGGTCCTGCACGCTCACCCCGAATCGCTCGTCCGGTCCCTGCGTCGCCTCGAGCGCGAGGGTCGAATCGAGCGATCGGCCGGAGGGTACCGGGCGCTCGGAACCCTGGCAAACTCCTCGCCACACGAGTCGGTGGGGACCCGCTCCATCGCGCAGGTCGACCTTCCACCGGGCGTCTCCGCCGACCTGATCTTCGGCCGTCTTTCGGGGCGGTGGTTCGGATCACTCCGCTGGGTCGGGGTCGTGGACCATCCGGGAGGTCGTCTACTCGCCTGGGCGAAGCGCGACGGGGAAGGCTACGTCCTTCTCGGGATCGAGCGAGGCGTGCTTCGAGTGTACGCCCGTGCGGACCCGGCGGGAGACGACCTCGACGAATCTGAGGACGCTGCCTACGAACTCCTCGCCCACGCGATTGAGGCGATCCGGCCGGCCGCTCGTGAACCGGGGGCCTCCGTGATGTTCTTCGGCGCCGGGGTCGTGGATTCCCGACTGCCATTCGACGACTGAATCGCCCGTTCTCCCTGTTTTCGTCTCGTCGTCTCCGTGCTTGAGCTCGACTCGAGGTCGTCTCGGGAGGTCCGGCTCACCCCCGCGGGTTAATGTGGGGTAGGTCCCCTCTTGGGGGTAGCCAATGTCGCCGTTCCCGTCCGGCGCCACGCAGCCACCCGAGGCCATCCCCTCACGGCCCCTCGGATTCGGCACCGCGATCCCGGAAGGTGTCGCTCCTCCGCTCGAGCCGGGCGTCCCCCGCACGGTGGGTCGCGGGACGACGCTCGAGGTTGACGGTATCTCGAAGTCGTTCGGGTCGGTCCAGGCGCTCGCGTCCGTCAGTTTCACCGTGAAGGCGGGCGAGATCGTCGGTCTTCTCGGACCGAACGGCGCCGGCAAGACGACCGCGATGAAGGCGATTCTCGGAATCGTTCCGGCCGATTCGGGAGAAGTACGGCTCCTCGGGCGAGATGTGGCCGAGGACCTGCCGGCCGCCAAGCGGATGATCGGGTACGTCCCCGAGTCTCCGGCGCTCTACGAGTTCCTGACCGGAGCGGAGTACCTCGACTTTGTGGCCGACATGTATGGGCTCGAGGCGTCTGCCCGGACCGAGCGGATCCGAACGTTCCTCGCCGGGTTCGAACTCAACGGCCACGAGAACGCGCTCATCAGCGGCTACTCGCAGGGGATGCGCCAGAAGGTCGCTCTGATTGCGGCACTTGTTCATCGACCCCAACTTCTGCTCTTGGACGAACCCCTCAACGGGCTCGACCCTCGATCGGCTCGCATCACGAAGGACCTCCTCCGGAATCTTGCGGACCACGAACGCACCGCCGTGCTGTTCAGCACGCACGTCCTCGAGATCGCTCAAGCGATCTGCGACCGCGTAGTGATCCTTCACCGCGGACAGGTCCTCGCCTCCGGACCGTTCGCGACGATCCGCGACCGTGCGGGCCTCGCGGGTCAGGACCTCGAGGAGGTGTTCCTCAAGTTGACCGGGACCGGCGACCTCCGCGAGGTGGTCGAAGCCCTGAGTCGGTAGGCAGTGGATGGAGCTCCACCGCGTCCGCCGCCTCGCGGGTACCCTCGTCGCCTCGCAGCTGCGGACGGGCCGCAGTTCCTCCGACCCGAGGAGCTTCCTCGGTCGTCCGATCCTCATCGGGACGGTCGATGCCGCACTCTTTGTCGGCGCCTTGGTGCTGGTCTTCGTCGCGATCCGCGAGAGCCCCGCCTCGAGCTCTGTGCTCGGGAGTCTCGCCGAGACATTCCTCCCGTTCGTCCCGATCGTCGCGGTGGGCGTGGTCCTGGTCGCCGGGATCATGTTCGAGCTCACCACCACCTCGAAGTTCGCGGGGAGCGACGCGGCCAACTGGCTTCCGATCACGCCGGCCGAGTACCTTCTCTCGTCCGTCTCCGCGGTCGCCTACACCTACTCTCCCACGGTCGCGTTGGCGCTCGGCGTGTTCTTTCCCGTGGCGCTTCTCGGAGGACAGTTCCCTCTCTTTCTGGCCGCGAGCGTGTTTGCGGTCGCTGCTCTCTTCGAAGGAGCGGCGCTGGTCGAGATGGTCCGCTCGGTGACCCAACGGACGAGCGAGGTGACCGCCGGTCGTCGCGGTCAGGTGAACCTCATCGTGCGTGCGGTCGTCCTGGTCCTCGTCATCCTCGTGCTCCAGCTCGCGTTCAACCCGGTGTTCATCCTCGGCGCCGCCCAGCAACTCTCGATCGTCGGGCTCGTGACGGCGCTGGTTCCGTTCTTCTGGTCGACCCAGGCACTGACGCAATGGGTCTGGGGCGACCAGGCGGCCGGGACCGCGTTCGCGGTCGGCGAGTTCCTGTTCCTCGGCGCGCTCCTCTACGTGGCCCAGGACCTTCGGGAACGGTTCTGGGCCCCGGCTCCGGTCGAGGTCCAGCTCACGAGCCACGAATACGCGCGTCGCAATCGCCTGCTCGCCCTATTCCGGTTCAGCGACGCCGAGTCCGCGCTGGTCTCGAAGGACTTGAAGGGGCTCTTCCGCCGACGAGAGATGCTCCCGACCCTGGTCGTCCCGATCGTCCTTGCCGTGCTCGTCCTTGTGGAGGGCCCCGCGCTCGGTCAGCTCAGCCGATTTATCTCCGCGATCTGGATCGGCTGGGTCGCGGGGTTCTTTGCTCTCCTTGTGAGCAGCTCCTCGATGGGGCAGGAACGAAAGGCCGTCCAGTCGCTCTACGCGTTCCCGCTCCTGTCGCGGAGCATCGTTCGTGCCAAGGCAGCTTTCGTCCTCGTTCCCTCCGTGACCGTCGCCGTCGTGCTGGCCCTTCTCGTCGGGTTCGCGTTCGGGATGAACCCGGCCGAAGTCGGAGGGATGCTGCTGCTCGTCCTAGCTGCGGCGGTCGTCCTGACGTTCTGGGGCCTCGCGTTCGCTTCCCGGTACTCGGACTTCCAGGAACGCCCTCGCCCGCAGTTCCTTCGGCCCGGGCCGATGATCCTCGCGACGGCTTCGGGCATGGTCCTCCTCTTCGCGATCATCGTTCCCGGCACGATGGCGATGCTCCTTCCTTCGTCGTTCTCTCTTCTGCTCGGAACGGTCTCCCTCCTCCTCGCGGTCGGAGCGGGGGCGCTCGCGCTCCACTGGACAAGCACCGGGTTCCGGCAGCTGATGCACGAACTCCCGTTCTGAACCGGCCGAAACTAAAGGGGAGCCCCGCACGACGGACACCGTCCGTCCTGCTCGTCGCCCAGGGTCCCGCAGTACCGGCATCGCACCTTGATGATATGCCGTTCGATCGTGTGGACGGATGGGCTGCCTCCCGGGGGCGGTGGCAGCGCGCGTCGGGCCTGGGCGATCATCACGCTCCACGCATCTGGGTCCAAGACGTCGAACGAAGGGCGACCTTGGTGCGTCTCGAGGACCAGCCGAGGGCGCCCGACCCGAGGGCGTCGGATGGAAACGTTGCGGAGTTCATGGAGAGAGACTTCGAACTGGGTGTCGGTCTCGCCCGACCCTCGTCGTCCGACCGGCGCTTCGAAGACCAGGCGGTGATTCGTGAGGTACAGGACGCCCGGACCCTTCGGCCGCTCCCTCGACGGTCCGCCGGGATCGGCGACCGCATACGCGCTCCGAAGGGGGACCTCCCCGTGCCCGAGAAGCATCGCAGGAGAGAACGGGAGGGTGGCTAATACCCTCGTGGGCGGACGCGTGTCTCGCGGCATGTGCTGCGAAGCTCCTCCCGCAAGCTCGACGGCGCACGTTCGGTCGCGACCGTGATCACGGGCGGCGAGAGCCGTCGGACGTTCGCCCGAAGGAACCGCTCCGTCCGTTCCCGGTCCTTCTTCCAGCATTCCCGAAGCCAGGTTCCGACCGCCCGCTGGACCCATCGTTCGGGGTCGTCGAGCAGCCGGTCGAGAAGAGCGAGCGGACGGTCGAGCTCTCCGGCCCTTACCCACGCCCGAAGAGCGTAGGTCGAGGCCCGGCGCCTCCAGATGTTCTTCGACCTGGTCCAGTGAACCAAGTCGGCGAACCGCTCCGGTACCTCCGCCACCCAGGTCGCGATCGGACCCGAAGCGAGACTGTCCGAGAGCGCCCAACCGGTCGCATCGTCCACCCAGCCGGATGCCATCCGGTACGAGCGTCCGTCGTCGATCAACGGATGCCTTCGAAGCAGTTCGATTGCGGTCACCTTCTCTTCGAACATGGGACGGTCCCAAAGGGCTCGGACCAGCATCCGCGCTTCCGAGGGAGACCTCTCTCGAAGATGGACCGCGACGGCCTGGGCGATCCGGCGGAGCTCATCGGTCGGAACCCCGAGTACCGGGACCGGGGAACCGAGGTACGCCCGGAGAAAGGCGTCGTCGGCTGGGGAACCGGCGGCGCGGAGATCTCGGGAGACCCAGCGTCGCTCGCGCGCGACCCAGCGTCGGGAGGGTCGAGCTACCAGCCGATGGGGGTGTCGCGGTTCTGCTCGTCGAGCCATCTCTGGAGTGGGGCAAAGTAGTCGAGCAAGCCCTGCGCGTCCATGCGTCGTTCCCCGGTGATCGTCTCGAGGGCATCCGGCCATTCGTGGCTCGCCCCCATCTCGAGCGCGGACCCGAGCTTTCGTCCGGCCTCCTTCGAGCCGTAGATCGACGCTCGATGGAGCGGCCCGGACGCACCGGCCTCCCGGGCGAGGGCGCGGTGGAACTGGAACTGAAGGATGTGGGCGAGGAAGTAGCGCATGTAGGGAACGTTCGCTGGGACGTGGTACTTGGCCCCCGGGTCGAACTCGCTGTCGTCCCTCGGATTCGGAGGGGCAACCCCCTGGTACCGACGGCGCATCTCCCACCACGCTCGGTTGTACTCCGTCTCGGCTATGTCCCCCGAGAACACGTCCCACCTCCACTTGTCGACCGCGAGGCCGAACGGTAGGAACGCGACTTTCTCGAGGGCCCGGCGGAGGAGGATCGCGATGTCCCCATCCGCCTCGGGAACCTGCTCGATGAGCCCGATCCTCCGGAGGTACTCGGGGGTCACCGAGAGGGCGACCGTGTCCCCGATCGCTTCGTGAAAGCCGTCGTGGGCGCTGTCGCGGAACAGGAACGGCTGACGCGCGTACGCCCTCTGGTAGTAGTTGTGGCCGAGCTCGTGGTGGACCGTCATGAAGTCCTCCGCGGTGATCTCGATGCACATCTTGAGTCGAAGGTCGTCGACGAAGTCGACGTCCCACGCGCTCGCGTGGCAGACGACGTCGCGGTCGCGAGGCCGAACGAACATCGACCGCTCCCAGAAAGTGCTGGGAAGCGGGTCGAAACCGAGGGAGACGAAGAACCTCTCCGCCGTGCGTACCATTTCGACCGGCGTGTACTTCCGCGTCGCTAGGATCGAGGTGAGGTCGACGTCCGGAGTTCCGGGGGGAAGCCCGAGAATGGGAAACGTGCCTTCCCACGACTGGGCCCACATGTTGCCGAGGAGATGGGCTGGGATGGGGCCACGCTCGGGAATCCGGTCCGACCCGTACTGGTCCCGCAGCTTCCGACGCACGAAGGCGTGCAGCGAACGATAAAGCGGCTCAACCTCGGACCAGAGACGGTCTACCTCTCGAGCGAACGCTTCGGGCTCCATGTCGTACTTCGAACGCCACATCGAGCCCGTGTCGGGGAACCCGAGTTCCGACGCCCCGCGGTTCGCGAGCTCGACGTACCGGACAAAGTCGGGACGGACCGCCCGGCCCACTTCATGCCAGCCGGACCATACATCCTCGAGGAGCGAAGCGTCCCGGCTTTCGCTCATGATTCGGGAGAGGCCTTCGAGCGGGAGCGGCTCCCGGTACCCGTGCGGAGTGAACCTCCCCTTCGCGTAAGTTCCCCGCATCGCGGTCACTCGGCGGGAGAGCTCCTCCGCCTCGGCCGGGTCCGACGGCGCGATGAGGGGAAGGGAAAGTCGGAGCAACTTCGCCTTCCTCGAGTTCGTCGCAGAAAGGTCTCGCGTCGAGTACGAGGTCGATTCCTTCGCGAGCTCCGCGGTCGCCCCGATCAAGCGCGAGAAGGCCCGGGCGGCGAGCAGCTCGCTGTCGGCGTTGATGAACGTGTCGTACACCCAGTCCGCCACCTGGGACTCCACCGAGAGGTCGAGAAGCCGTGTCTCTGCCCGGCGCAGGAAATCCCCCATCTCCGAACCTTCCATGACCGTCACTCCGGATGCAGGGCGGAACGACCCCCCCTTTAAGAAGGGAGGCGGGAAACCTGGGGACCGGCCGAGGGGTCCGCTCTTTGTCCGCCACGATGTTCCGTCAGCCGGAATAGAGGTACCCCCTCGTTTCCAGTCCAACTTTCAGCTTTATGTACGACGTGCGTCTGACAGTTGTGAGTGGCTGTGTCCGACAACCCCGATGGCCGAGCCATTCTCGCCTCTCTTCCCGCTTGCTTCGGTTCGACGGGAGAGGACGTGGACATGCCTCTCGCGGTCCTTCCCTGTCTTCACGTCGAATCGCACTTGGTGATGCACGAGGGGCTCTGGGTCGCATGAGCGCGACGATCCGAAAGGGGTCCGCGCTTCCGGTCGAGCCGCTCGGGGAGATCCCGGCTCATCCGGAGTTCCTCGGACAGGGCGAACCACGCGGATACGGGCTCCGGCCGAAGCTAACCCCCGAGGCGGCCGCCGCCTTCGCGACGTACGTCGACTCGGCCCGTGCGCGAGCCGCGATGGAAGGAAAGACCCTCGTCTACACCGTCCGTTGGGGATAGTGCCGTCTAGGGACCGCCGGGCTCCGCTCGGTCGTCGGGTTGAGAAGACCGACCTGGGCCGGTCGATCGGTGCCGGCCGGCGTCGTCCCATGCCTCCTCGATGGCACGCTTCGACAGGGCGTCCGCGACCGCGTTCTCTTCTCGAGGGATCCAACGGAACTCGACCTTCCGAAACGACTCCGAAAGTTTCCGAAGCCAGTCGAAGTACGCCCGGAGGTGCTCCGCCCGGACCTCGTACTCGCCGTTCATCTGTCGGATGACGAGCTCGCTGTCGCCCTCGACCACCACTTCCCCCGCGAACCCGATCGCCCGGAGATGCTCGAGCGCGCGGATTGCTCCCACGTACTCCGCGACGTTGTTGGTCGAATGCGGGGAGAACGGCCGCGTGGCGAGTCCACAATCCTCGTAGTGGTAGCCTTGGCCGTCGACCGTGAATCCCCATCCGGCGACGCCGTTGCTCCCCGGGGGCTGGCACGCGCCGTCGAAGTGGACCTCCATCGGAGCCGTGGGGTCGAGCGTCGCGATTCCCCGGGGCAGCGACCGGTCGTCGGTCATGGTCGGAGACTCCTTCGGTACGAAGGAACGGTCGGCCGGGTGGGACCCGGAGCTCTCGCGAGCACCGGACAGTTGCAGAGCGCCTCGGAGCGAGAGCAGCCGGGGCAGGTGACGTGGTCGTCCGTGACCCCGAGCGGGCGACCGCAGCTGCGGCACTCTCGAGGACGAGCGCACCGCGGGCAGAATGCGAGGTCCGCGGCGATGACCGTTCGGCAGTACCGACAGTTCACCGGTTCGTGCGGGTTGAAGACCCTCAGCGCGCGCGGCTCGACCGCGGGTGCGCGACCCGGACGCTCGAAGGCGGTGTCGGGGTTTCCGAACGTCCCTCCGACGGTCGTACGCGACGGGTCCGGTGCCAGCGCGCCGAGCATGACGATGACGAGCCCGAGCGGTGCGAGGAGAAGCCCGACCTCGAGCTCGAGGTCCAGCCCTTCGCTTCCCGTCGTCGCGACCGGATAGGCGATGAGCGCGAGCCCGAAGACGATGAGAACGATGCCGCAGAGGGCAATCGAGCGGTTCATCCGACCCGACGGCGAACCTCCCTCCGACCGTTCCGGCGGACGAACGACCATCCACTTAAGCGCGAGGGCCGGAGGTCGTTCTTTTCATCTCGACGGCCGTCGCCTTCTCATGGCGCAGCCGACGGTGACCCTTCGGACGACGCTCGGAGACATCCGGATCGACCTCTACCCCGACCGGGCTCCGAAGACGGTCGAAAACTTCGTCTCGCTGGTTCGAAAGGGGTTCTACAATGGGCTCACGTTCCACCGCGTGATCCCGGGCTTCATGATCCAAGGTGGCTGCCCCACGGGAGACGGTACCGGGGGACCGGGCTACACGATCCCGGACGAGTTCCACCCCACGCTGAAGCACGATGGCCCCGGAGTTCTTTCGATGGCGAACGCGGGTCCGAACACGGGCGGATGCCAGTTCTTCATCACGCTCGCTGCGACGCCGTGGCTCGACCGGAAGCACGCCGTCTTCGGAAAGGTCCGCTCGGGTCAGGACGTCGTGGAGAAGATCGCTGCGGTCCCCCGCGACGCGCACGACCGGCCCCGCTCCGCCGTTCGGATCGTCGAGGCGACCGTCGTCGGCGCGTAACCGCGGCTTTCCTATCCGGGAAAATCGAACGGGAGCCGCCCCCCGGGCGACCGGGCATCCTCGATCGTCGTGAGGAGCCCCGCGACGATTCCAAGGGCGGGCACGATCAGCAGAAGCTCGAGGAATTTCGAGTACTCGGCAGCAATCGATGCGGTCCCGCCGGAGAGCGAGAACCGGTACGGCGATAGGCTAAGCGCGTACAGCAAGTAGAGGAGCCCCACGAGAGAGTAGGCGATCGACAGCGGCCCGTAGGCTCGCGTCGGCTTCAGGATGTACTGGGCCGCGCCCACGGCAAGGAGTGCTGCTCCCCAGGCAGTGACCGCAACGACGGAGATCGGGATGGCGTATCCGTGCGAATTGACGAACGTGAGCGCCGCCACCGGAAGGGCGATCAGAAGAAGGAACCCGGGGACGAGGCGGAGCGCAGCGACCAGGATCCGGTATCCGAGCGAGGGGACCCGCGCGGGGGCTGCCTCGGGCGTCGGACCCCTCGCCGGCGGAGGCGCCGTCATGGGATCGGCTCCGGGGGGAAGGCAAGCGTTCCCGAGGGGGTTGTGTAGGTGATGACGAGGTGGCCTCCTGCCGGGGAACAGCCCGAGCTCAGGGTCGCGTCCTCGGTCTGGTCGAAATAGGAGCCCGACGGGACCGAGATCGGGAACGTTGCTCCCCCGCAGGCCACGGAGCTCGCGGAGATGATCACGAAGCTCATCGTTCCGACGTCGTCCTCGCTCGACTGGTCCGAGAACGTGACGTGGACGGGTACCGAAACCTGGCCACCCATCACGACCGGAGCGCCGAGGCTTGCGTGGAGGCCTTCGAACGGGGCGCCCCAGGAGCGGTTCTGCGAGAGCGACACGGAGATGTGGAACAGGTAGGCGTAGGTCGCGTTCCCCCACGCGTGGACGTCGAGATACTGGTCCGTCGTGAGGAGGGATTCGGCCGGACCCGACGGAGAGATGGGAATCGCGATGGCGAAGGGAAAGACACCGGTCGCTCCGGGAGCAACCGTCGTCGGCCCGACAAGGAATGTACCCAGGAACACACCGGTTCCGTTCGCGATCCGTGCCGAGAGCTCGAGCCCCTGGATCGGATACCACCCGGGATTCGAGAGCGAAAACGTTCCGCTCACGTCGACCGACCCGTTGGACGCGAACTGTGCCGACAGGGAGTGGGACTCGGCGCTCGACGTGGCGACCTCGTAGGCCGAGTACGCGACCGTCCCCGCAAAGAGGACGAGCACGACCAGCACGATCGCGCCAACGACCCGAACGGCGTGCGCTGCGCGGTAGATCCCGGGCGGGCGACGATGCGTGGGAACGACGAGCGCCGCCATCGAGACGTTGGGATTTAGACGCGCTCGCCCCCCTTGAAAACCTATCGAACGAGGGGTGCGAGCGAAGCTCGCTCAAACGTTCTCGACCATCTCCGCATCGTTCGGGAGGCTCCATCCGGGCGCGTCGTTCGTGCGGGCTACTTGGATACCGGTGGATCCCCCGGTGAAGGCGTTGCGGCCGAGCCGCGATTTTCTGGAGCTGGCTTTCCCTTGAGGCGAGGCGACCCGAACCCGCGCATCTGGCGCGACGCCGAGAGGATCGCGGCGGCGACGAGCACGCCGGCCATCACGTAGAACGCGGAGTGGATCGCGGTGAGGAACTCGGTCGATACGGAACCGATCACGCCCCCACCGCCGACGAAGACGCGGAATGCCACGGAGCGGGGCACCGCGAGCGCAGCGACCGTGATGACGAGCGTGTAGCTCCCGATCGTTCCAGCGTTCCCGAGCGTCCGGAGAAGGCCCGAGACCGCCCCGTAGTATTCGGGAGGTGCCTCCTGCATCACTGCCTTGTTGTTGGACGGCCAGAAGAGCGCCCCGCCGATCCCCGTAATGAGGGAGATCAGGGCCACCACGACGAGCGAGGTTGCGGTGCCGACCTGGGCGTATAGTATCACGCCCACGAGCATGCACCCGATCCCTACGGTCGCGAACCGAGCTGCTCCCCAGCGGTCGGCCCATCGGCCTGCCGTTGGGGCGAGTCCGGAGGAGAGCACGTATCCCGGCACCAAGAGGAGGGAGGCATCGAGCGGGGAGAGCCCTCGGATCCCTTGGAGATACATGATCAGCAGGAAGACGGTCGCAAGGTAGCCGACACTCTGGAGGAACGACGCCGCGAGCGACCGTGACAAAAGACGCGAGCGGAAGAGGGCCAGGTTGACGGTCGGGCTCTTGGCCCGCCGTTCCCACCACAAGAACGGCGCGACTAGCACAGCCCCGCAGGCGAGGAGCGATAGGTTCCAAGTCGACGCGCCGTACGAGGCGAAGTCGGTCGCACCGTAGACGATCGTTCCCAGGACAGCTGCAAGCAGCAACATGCCGACCAGGTCGAGTCGCGCCTGGGTACGCTTCCCGACGCCGATGAACCGGTATCCGAGGATGACCGCGACGATGCCGATCGGTACGTTGATGAAGAAGATGTACCGCCAGCCGACGAACGTCGTCAGCACGCCACCGAGGACAATCCCGAGCGTCGCTCCAACGTTCCAGCCCATCGTCGTGAACCCGAAGGCGCGTCCGCGAACGGCTGCCGGGAACGTGTCCGCGAGGATCGCGGTCCCGGTAGCAACCATGAACGCACCGCCCACGGCCTGAACCCCTCGGAAGGCGACGAGGCTCGAGGCGGTCGGAGCGAACCCGCAGAGGGCGGAACCGACGGTGAAGATCACGAACCCCGCGTTGTAGATTCTCCCGTGTCCGTAGAGGTCGCTGACGCGTCCCGCCTGGGTGGTAAGGATCGCGACGACGAGGAGGTAGATCAGTATCGTCCAGAGGACCGTCGTCAGGTCGGCGTGAAGGTCTCCTGTAATCGTGGGGAAGGCGAGGAGGACGATGGTGGTGTCGACGGAAGCCATCAGGGTTCCGAGGATCACAACGAGGAGGATCCATCGGGTCGAGCCGTTCGCCATCGGAACGAAGGTTGCCCACCGCTTGGATGATTAAATCCCTCCCGTAGCGGGGTCCGAGGACGGAACGACGCCGACAGCCCATCCGTCACGGTTCCTTCGGACCTTCTGCGCTCTGGCCCCGGCGGAAGAGGATCCCTCGAAGGATCGGCGTCTCGGGTTCGAGTTGGTTCGCTCTCCTGAAAATCCAGCCACTGGAGGGACCTGAACGAAGGGTTCAGGGCCACTTTTGGGAGGTCGATCGAAGTCGTTGGGCGGTTCACGTCCTCGAAAACGCAACCCCGTGCCTCGGTCCGGGGGGATTAGGGATCCGACCCCCGGCTCCGGACCAGCGCCAACTCGATGTGCTCGTCAAACCAGGCCCGGTACAGGTAGAACCGACGGGGGAAGAGAACCTCCACCTCTTCCACTCCGTTCAGTGCGCTCAGCGTGCCCTGCACCTCTTCGGCGTGGCCCACGGACTCGAGGTGGGCAACGATGTCGAGAATGACAGGCATTGGACCGCTCGAATCGACCAATCGGGACGAGTCGACCAGATTGCTAAGTCCTGTCACCACCTGAGCGGCCGCTTCCGAAACGTGACGGGAATCTGTCCCCGGGCGCACGGTTACGATGAATCTGCTCACGGTTGCCTTCGAGTACCGCGAGAAGTCCAGGAGCGGGAGGTACCAGATGGCCCGTCCTCGTACGAGGCGTTCCATTCTGCGCCCGAGCGTCTTCTCGCTGATGGAAACCGACTTTGCGACTTCGCGAACGGGTCGCCGCGGAGCCCTCCTCAGGGCGTTCAGGATTCGCCAATCCAGCGGGGTGGTCACCACATTGGGTTCGGGAGCCCGAAACGGAACGCAAGGCGAGACCTCGTCGACTCCCTCGAGCTTCCCGAGCAGCCGCCGGGATCGCTCGAGGCCATCGCGCGTCTCGAAAGAGTAAAGCAGCGCCACCCACACGCCAACGTGGTCAACGGCACTGATCAGGCCCGGTACGAGAGCTAGATCTTCGAGCAATTTGGGCTTGCGTGACACGGTGTCCACGCGAAGATTCCCCCCCGCGATGGAGGCCCCAAAGACGAGCGGGCTTGGGACGACCTCATGACCTCTCAGAAAGCCTTGCCGTTCCCACGCGTGCAGACGGTTGCTTACCGTTGCGCGATCGACTCCCAATCGGCGCGCAATCTGAGCCGCGGAAAATCTCGGGTCGAGGCGGCCAAACCAGATGATCTGATCACGAGACAGCTCGCGGAGGATCCCCAGGTCGAGCGGGTCCATGCAACCGCAGATGGCTGCCGGGAAGAAAGGGTATGCTTCCTGGTCGTTGTGATGAAACTCGCAAAACGGAGGGTTCGGCTCCAAAACTTCCGATCTGATGATTCGGCTACCGGGGGAGTTGAAACCCTTGGCTGTCCACCCTCGTCTCGAGGTCGGGAATGCCGGCACGCAATAACGCCGAGATCTTCCGTCACGTGATCGAGCAAGGGTTCAACCAGGGAAAGCTCGCCGAGTTGGACAACTGGGTAGCACCCGGATTCGTGGAGCATCAGTTCGGTGGCGAATCGGGTATCGAGGCCCTCAAGGAGATGATTCAAAACCTCCGAGAGGCCTTTCCAGACCTTCGGATGACCATCGAGGACTCGGTCACCTCGGAGGACAAGGTCTGGGCACGTCTGAGTTGCCGAGGAACGCAGAAAGGGCCGTTGATGGGGTTCCCACCCACCGGCCGTTCGATCGAAACAACCGCTGTCGAGATCTGCCGCTTCAGCGACGGCAAGCTCGTGGAACACTGGGGTGTCCCGGATCGATTCGCCGCAATGTCCCAGCTCGGGCTCCTACCCGGTCCTCGGCAATCGGGCCCCTCCCGCCGGATGTAGTACGATAGGTGCGCCGGCCGACCCCAAAATATCCAGCCACTGGAGGGACCTGAGCTAGGTGTTCAAGTCCACCCCCGGGGGCGTGCCCGAAATCCTTCGATCGATCTCGAGGTTGACCCGCGAGATGGTTACCAGCGACAGCGCTCCGCACTGGGAACGCGATCCATGCTCTCCCGCACTGGAGTCGTCGATTTCGCCCCATGGGCACATCTAGACCAGCGCGGAGGACTCCGAAACCTCAACCCGTCCGCTTTCTATCTGTGCGCTTAAATGAGCCGAATTGCTATTCGCGAGGAGGGAGAGAGCGAACGTGTATTTCGAGGACCTCGGGTCGACCCTGGACATCCCGCTGGAAGAGATGGAGTCGTTCATGGAATCTGACGAGCACTCTTCCATTCACTCAGAAGATGTGAGAAACTTCGTGGTGGCAGAGACCGCCGGCCCGACGATCGTGCTCACCTTTGAGCGGATGATTGATGGGCACTGGAAGTCGTCGCGCAGCCGAGTGACGTCGTTCCCTCCGTACTGCCGGTTCATCGAGGAGATAGAAGGGGATTTCGCCGGGTCGAGGTTCGTGGTCGTCCATCGCCCGGACGGAGCGAAGACCCGGGTCGATCTCTTCGGGGACATCCAATGCAAGGGGAAGAGCCCGGAGCAGATTCGGAAGTACTGGCAGTCCACTCTTGACAAGGCCCACGACGAGGACATGGCGGCCCTGAGGAAGTTCCGAGAGCGAAAATAGGACTTTGAGACCGGCTACGGGCCTCGGTCGAAGCGACGGCAGGCAGGTGCGAGGGGAATTGCATCACGCCAGCCCGCGATGGACTGGTCTCCGGAAAATCCAACTACTGGAGGAACCCGAACTAGGGGTTCAAGTCCCTACCCGGGAGGCGTGCTCGAAGTCCTCAGAAAGGGCCCGAAGCGAACCCGCCCAGGGGGTTCCTCGCTTATCTCGGGGCCGGAGGTGACGGGGAGTGCCTGACGAACCTCATGAGAGCAGGTAACCAGTCGCCCTTCCCTCCTTCGGTTCGTGCGTACGTTCGCCAAAGCACGTTCACCACCCCGGGACGGCACGCCCCGCACTTCGAGGGACTTCCGAACGACCTTCGAGGATTGTCCAAAGTGGTCCAAGGGCTCGTCGTCCACTATCGAAACCGAGAGCTTCGGTCCGCCCACGTTCCGAAACGTCGGCTTCGTGAGGTCAACATCCGGTACGTCGACCGCATGCTGGATAGACTCCTCGAATTGGATCCTCGCCCCTTGGCAGAGCCTCGCCCGCTCAATCGCCGCATTGTTGGTTGTTGTCGAGACTTCGCCACCCTCTTCACGTCGATGGCGAGGCACAAAGGAATCCCGGCCCGAATCCGCGTCGGGTTCGCGAACTACTTCGCCTTCTTCCCCCGATCCTGCTGGATTGACCATACCATCGCCGAGTTCTGGGACTCGCGTCGGGGAACGTGGAGGTTGGCAGACCCCGAACAGGGCCCGGCACTAGTGCGGGAGAATCGAATCACCTTTGACCCGACGGACGTGCCTTGGGGGAGGTTCCTCACGGGAGGGGACGCCTGGACGATGTGTCGGGAGGGTGGTGGGAACCCCGATGACTTCTGCGTGGAGCCGGAAAGCGAGCCGCGAGGACTCTGGTTCCTCCGGAGCCGACTCCTGCTCGACCTCGCTGCCCTGAATCAAGAAGAACTCCTTCTCTGGGATTCGTGGGGCGCCACCGCCCCCAACCTACGGCTCACGAAACGTGGGTTGGGATCTTTGGACCGCTTGGCGCAAGCGACGAGTCGGAGGCCACCCCCTCGAGCCACGTTGGCACGGTTCTACCGAAGGAAGCAATGGAGACATCCAGCAGAGGTGAACTGCTTCAGCCCGGTTTGCCGTCCCTATGCGGAGAGACTGCGTTCCTGATGGCGGAACTTCGGGCTCAGCAGACCGGCTCGGCAGAGGAAGGGACCGCCTGAGCACTGGGGACTTTGTTCAGGCCGCCCTCTTGAGTCGATGCCCAAGGGTACCGGTGGGCGTAAGGACAGGTGAAATCGCCGGAAAAGCAGCCACTGTAGGGACTTGAACTAAGGGTTCAAGTCCCTTCGTCGCGGGGACCCTGCCGCTCGGCAGAGAGGGAATTCCTGTGGCCGCTTCCTGCCTTCGGACCAATTGGTCAACGTCTGCTCTCCAGAAGGATTTGAGATTCCCTGTCGCTTCAGTGGACGATGACGCCGGGAACGCCGCGAAGGTCGGTGTCACTGGTGTGTAACTCGGCTCCGAACCGGCGAGCCGTAGCGTACACGAGAGCGTCAGCAAAGTGAAGACGATGGGACAACGAATAATCCGCCGCCTCCAACGCCAGCTGGTCGTCCACTGGAACTAACAGAGTGGCACGGAGGTGGACGACCGCTTCGAGTGTCGCGGATTCGCCCCTGAGAGGACGGAGTTTCCGATACACCTCGTAGACCGTGACCACCGAGGTGACAATCTGGTCCGGAGGAACACTCGAAAACAGCCGATTGTATTGGGCCGCTTTCGGGCCTTCCAGAAATCGTTCTAGCCAACCGTAGCTGTCGATGCTAATCGTGATCCCGCCTCCGGCTACAAGCGATCGGCGTGGTCACGAAGGTCGCGGAGGTCCGCCTTAGCTCCCCGGAACATGCCCTTCGACATCTCGAACGGGCGGACGGGCACCAAGTGAACCACTCCGTGCTTGACAATCACCGCGAGTTTGTCTCCCGGCCGGATTCGATGCTGGCGTCGAACCCGTTCCGGAATGACAACTTGGTACTTGGACGAGACGGTGACCGTATCCATCGTTGGCTTCTCCACTAAGCGATTGACATATCGATATTTCAACCTTGGGTGACCCGGCCTATCGTCCGAAGGACCTCTACCACTCCCCGTTCACCGAGGTCCGACCGATACCGTGCCGCTGGGTCAATGTTCAGGATAGTCATTACCGGGGAATCGCGCCACGAACCACCGGGAAGAGCCGTCACTAGAGGGACCTGAACTAAGGGTTCATGTCCACAAGTCGAAGAGCGAAGGGGCAAGGTATTCGGCCCTGAGCGCCTTCAGCGTCAATTGGCGACCGTTCGCATCGGTTGAACCCTCCACGTAGTGGCTGAAGCAGAATTGCACCCACGACCAGGCGGAGGGCAGCGTCTCGCACAAACAGCTCCATTTCGCATCGACCAAAGTTTTACCACGAGGAGAGCTTCGGCCTTCCATGGCCATTCGGATCGAAGGAGATGTAGTCATCCCGGGCTCGGGCGACCCGATTCGGGGGGGCTGTGTGGTGATGGATGGGCCGGTCATCACGTACGCTGGAACTGTCGAGGGCTCCCCGCGACCCGGACCATCGGACAGTACCGTGTCGGTTCCGGCGGTCATGCCCGGACTATGGGACTGTCACACTCATTTCGGTGGGATTCGCAGTGTCTCGATGGAAGAACAAATCTACACTTCCTATCCAGTGGCCATCATTCGTTCGGTGAAAGACGCCGAGAGGGTTCTGCGTGCCGGATTCACGTCGACTCGTGAACTCGCCGGGCTCGGAATCTACCTCAGTCGCGCCGTGAACGAGGGTTCGATTCCCGGTCCGAACATCTACGCCTCGGGAGCCGCCCTCAGCACCACAGGCGGGCACGGAGATGCGCACGCGTTTCCCATCGAATTCGTGAACTTCTGGCAGAATCAGCGCGAGCTCCCCGGACCGTGCGATGGAATACCGGCATGCCTGCTCGCGGTACGGAAGGTGCTTCGATTGGGTGCCTCTGTCGTCAAGGTTTGCGCTTCCGGAGGGGTGATGAGTGACGTCGACGATCCGAAGCATCAACAGTTCTCTGACGATGAGCTGCGGGCGATTGTCGAGGAGGCGTCGCGGGCTGAGCGGATTGTCGCAGCACATTGTCACGGAAAGGCAGGTATCATGGCGGCGCTCCGGGCCGGAGCTAAGACCATCGAGCACGGCACGTACCTTGATGACGAGGCCGCCGACCTCATGATTGAAAAGGGGGCCGTTCTGGTCCCGACGCTCTCGGTCCAAGCCCTCCTTGCTGCCGACGCGCCATCCGGATTGCCCCAGCACATGCTTGAGAAGGGACGGAAGGTCCGCGATCAGGTGCAGCGGGCCATGCGACTAGCCGTTCGGAAGAAGGTTCCGATCGCGATGGGAACCGACCTCGGCCTGTCGGGCGAGGCTGGGCCGCTCGATTGGGGATCCAACGGTCGCGAGCTGGCCCTGATGGTCGAGCAAATGGGGATGCCGCCGTTGGATGCCATCCGATCCGCGACGGCGCTTGGCCCACTGACTCTCGGCCCCCAAGCACCCCGTTCGGGGCAGCTTCAGCCGGGTTTTGTCGCGGACGTGATCGCTGTTAAGGAAGACCCGCTGAAACGGATTGAAGTCCTCGGTGAGCCGGAACACATCCTAAAGGTGTGGAAGGCAGGAAATCTGGTCGTCGATCGCGCGTCCCCCAGTTAGTTCGTTTCTGCTACGATTGCTTTCGGAGCCACGCAAGCTCGGGATTCCTAGGGCGCCCCCTGCGGGAAAGACCTGGGAATCGCGAGAAAGCAGCCACTGGAGGGACTTGAACCCCCGACCTGCTGATTACGAATCAGCCGCTCTGCCAACTGAGCTACAGTGGCGTGAACGGCCGGACGAAAGGCTTCCCCGTATAATGATGGCGCTCGGCCCGCGTTCCGCCGAGGGCCCGCGGGTCGATCGCCCTCGATAGTGCGAACTGGTTTGTCTCGTTAGCACGAGACCTCCGTGAGATTCTTAGGCACCTTGCCGGTCGCCTTTCCGTGGCAAACATCTCGCTCGAAGGGCTCCCCGCGTACTCGTGGCCCGGCGGAACCATCGAAGGCACCTTGGTGCTCGAGACCGACCGACCGATGCGCGCGGCGGATATCGACCTCGCACTTCACGGGCGAGAGCTTTCCCAGATGACGGTCCAGGAGGGGAAGAGCCGTCGCGTCATCCAGCAGAACTACCCGTTTCTCGAGCTTATCAGCTCGTTTCGAGAGGGAGTTACGTTCCAGGACGCGGAGCATATTGCGCCGGGGACGTACCGTCTCCCGTTCCGGTTCGAGCTCCCCGCGAACATGGAACCCTCCCTCGCCACTTCGGAAATACCCGCCGTTCGCGGCCGGTTCTTCAGCCGACCCGACGGGATGTACGTCGAATACGAACTCGAGGCGCGCGTGCGCGTTCCCTGGTGGATCGACCCGGTCGACCGGGTCACGGTCCCTGTCTTCTCGACACGACGCGTGCTGGGCACGATCCCCCCGCTCCCGTCCTTGGCCGAGGAGGACCGACCGTCGTTCCGCGTCGAAGTGGATCCGGTGCAGATCCTGCCCGGAGGCACCATCTCCGGTTCGTACACGGTCCAGAACCCGCGAGGAAAACACCTCGAGAAGCTCACGATCGTGTGCTACCGTCACGTAGAGTACACGGTCCAGGGAAGGGGCCAGGCTCGGGATGGGCCGTCCTACGAATGCGTCGTTCCTATCGGCGACCGAGAGACAACTCACGCCGGCCGCTTTGAGCTCACGATCCCCAACACGTCGGAGTCGACAGGGCCGTTTCACGGCCAGCTCCATCGGACCTGGTGGATGGTTCACGCGGAGTTGGGAGTCGAGCTGGGACTGGACGTGAAGGTCGAGGGCGCGTTCACGCCGACGTAAGAGGACCCGCCGCGTGCCGCGCTCGCTGCACGCGTAAATACCGGGCCTGCCTCCATGCCCCGTCGGTGCGATGGCAAACTTGGGTCAAGGGATTGGCCTCATCGTCTTCGGCCTGATTTTCTCGCTGTTCGGCGGCGGCGTGTACCTCGCATGCTCTTCGCAGCCCGCGGTGAACGGTGTCGCTCCGAACTGTACGGGACCGGCCATATTCCTCGTGTTCGGAGTGCTCTTCGTCGTCGTCGGCATCGTCCTTGTGGTGGTCAGTGTGGGCCGTCGGACACCAATGATCCAGCAGGTCTCCGACCCCTCCGTTCCGCCACCGGTCATCCAACCGGTAGTCGTCCAACAGACGGTGGAGCACGACATCGTGAAGGTCCGCTGTTCCTATTGCGGCAACCTCTGCGACGAGACCGCCAAGGCCTGCCCCTCCTGTGGGGCACCAATGGGAGCGTAGCGGCCCGCAGGTTCGGCCCGGGTCGACCCGGACGGTGGTCCTGCTTCAGTCGAGGTGGTCGAGCGCCTCAGTCAGGTCGCGCACGAGGTCGTCCGGGTCCTCGATACCGAAGGAAAACCGGATCAGTCCGGGGTCGATCCCTCGCCGCTCGAGCTCCTCCGGTGAGAGATGGCGGTGGGACGTCAGACCGGGAACGCTCGCAAGACTGTCGACTCCGCCCAGGCTCGACGCAACGTGGACGAAGCGGAGGCGGTGGAGGAACTTCTCGGCCGCCGATGCGCCTCCCTTCAACGACACCGAGACCATTCCACCCCGTCCCCGCATCTGGCGCGAGGCGATTTCCTCTTCCTCGGGGCTCGCGCGGCCCGGGTATCGGACGCTTCGCACGAGAGGGTGCTCCGCGAGGGCCTCGGCGACGCGGCGGCCGTTCTCGTTGTGCCGCGCGACGCGGAGGGCGAGCGTCTTCATGCTCCGGCCCAGCAGGTAGGCGGCGGAGGGGTCGAGCACGGCGCCGTAGTCCCCTCTCGGGTCGATCCGGGAGAGGAGATTCTCCGGACCGACGACAGCCCCGGCCGTGACGTCCGAGTGCCCGGCGAGGTACTTCGTGGCGCTGTGATAGACTAAGTCCGCGCCGAGGGCGAGAGGATTCTGGTTGATCGGAGTGGCGAACGTGTTGTCGACCGCCAGGATGCAGCCCGCGTCGTCGGCCGCCCGGGACCAGCGGGCGATGTCGTGGACCGTGAGGAGTGGGTTGGTGGGGCTCTCGATCACGGCAAGACGGGTCTTCGACGTGAGAAGCTTCTCAGGCTCGCGGGCGTCGTGCTCGCCCACGAACCGGACCGTTACTCCGAATCGGGGCATCAGGTCGGTCAGCACGCCCAGCGTGCCGCCGTAGAGCATGTCGAGGGCGACGACCTCGTCCCCCGCTTTCACGAGCGAGAGGAGAAGGCTCGTGAAGGCGCCCATCCCAGACGCGAAGAGGCGGACGGACTCCCCTCCCTCGAGCATTCGAAGCAACTCGGCCGGGACCTCGACCGTCGGGTTCGCGAGGCGGCTGTACTCGTAGATGCTCTCCCGGTCGGACACTTCGGAGAAGGCGGAGGGGAAGTGAAAGGTCGTGGAACGGTAGATCGGAGGAACGACCGACCCCGCGTTGAACTCGGCGCGCCGCGCTCCGTGGACGAGACGCGTCGAGATGCCGGCCCACTCGGGGAGTTCCTGGAAGCGGGGACGGGGACGACGGCCGGGATCCTGCAGCTCGTCGAGGTCGGTCACGAGAGACCACGACCGAGACGGCTCGGGACCTGCTTGAGGACCTGCAGGCGTGCGGGGGCCCCGATCTCCTCGAGGTACTTCGCGACCGCCGGCGGGACCGCTTCTTTCCACGGACCTCCGTCCGCAAGCTGCTCGCGGATCCGGACTCCCTCGTATCGCGCTCGGTCGAAGAGCGGCGGGCTTTCGACCAGATAGCCGGCCCGTTCGAACAGAAGCCGCGTGAGGGGATTGTTGGTGTAGACACGGTCGAACGTCGGAAGGAGCGCCTCGAGATAGTTCACCCACAGCGCATGGCGCTGGATGTCCGAGATCGGTATCAGGAATGTGTGCTCCACCTTCGCTTCCGCGAGAGCCCGCTCGATCATCTCGATCCGTTCCCCGGCGGTGAACGGGTTCTCCCACGTGTACGACTCGTCTGCTGTCCCCACCCCGATGAGAAGCGGCGCCGGAGGACGGTCGGCGCGGACCTTTCGAACGACCTCGAGGTGGCCCCGGTGGAACGGCTGGAAGCGGCCGATCAAAAGGCCCCGCACGGGTCCCTCGACATCACTCGGGGGTCAAATCGTCCACGTCGTCGAGGAACTCGTCGATGTGCGGGCACCGGGACGTCAGATAGTGACGGCAGTGCTCGCAGTGACGGTCGTTCCAGAGAGTGGTGAGGTCGTCGTTGAACTCGTAGCACGGCCGATTGATGAACCGGTCTTCCTCGTCCTCGCCGAGGACGGGAGTCGGAAACGGCCGAGAAGTGACCGGCCCATGCGCCGGAACGCGGAACGCCCCTCTCACGAGCCGGCCGGCCGCCCCGGAGGCGTCGCCGGCGTGACGGGGAGGGAGGTCTCCTCGGACGTTCGACCGGTCGAGCGGACCATCGCGGAGAGACGCTCGAGCAGAGACTCCTTCTGAGCGCCCTGCCCCACGAGGGCGTACTTCAGAACGTCGCGCAACGTTGCGACCGGGATCACTTCGACCTTGCCGCGATAGCGGGACTCGAGGACGAGGTCCGAGAGGTTCTCCTCCGGGACCAAGACGCGCTTGATTCCCGAGTCGGCGGCGGCCTCGACCTTCGCCGTGACTCCCCCGACCGGGAGGACCTGGCCCCGCACGGAGAGCGACCCCGTCATGGCGACCGACTGGTCGACCGGGACGCCCTCGAGCGCACTGATGACCGCGGTCGCGATGGAGACCGAGGCGCTGTCTCCCTCCACCCCGTCCGAGGTCCCGACGAATTGGATGTGGATGTCGTAGCGGGAGATGTCCTCCCCCGTGTACTTCTTGATCAGGGCGCTCACGTTCTGAACAGCCTCGCGCGCGATCTCACCCAGCTTGCCGGTCGCGACAACGACACCACCGTTCCGGGTCTGCGCCGGGGTGACCTCGGCGACGATCGGGAGGACGATCCCCGAGAACTCGGCCATCCCGGTCTGGGCGTTGATGGCCGCGAGCCCGTTGACGACCCCGACCTTCGCGCCGACCGTCGTGAACATGTGGTACTCCTTGCGGCGCTCGATGTATCGGTCGGCGATCTGCTGTTCGAGGGAGCGGGCCGCCTTCTTCGCCTTCACGACCTGCTCGGAGCGGACCATCGGGAGGTTCTCCGAAAGCGCGATGTCCCCCGCGACACGGACGAGACCGCCGAGCTCGCGGAGTCGCAGCGTGAGCTGGCCGGAGCGACCCGAGCGGCGCTGCGCCTCCCGGATCACCTCGACCATCGCCCCGAGGTCGAAATGCGGGATTTTCTTGTCCTTCACGACCTCCTGAGCGATGAATCGGACGATCTTCATCCGGTTGTCCGGCGTGTCGGGCATCGTCGTCTTGACGTAGAGCTCGTAGCCGTAGCCGCGGATGCGCGACCGGAGCGCGGGGTGCATCGTCTGGACACTGTCGACGTTCCCCGCCGCGACCAGGACAAAGTCGGAAGGAACCGGCTCCGTCTTCACCATAGCGCCGGCCGACCGCTCCGATTGACCGACGATGGGGAACTTGCGTTCTTGGAGCGCGGTCAGCAGGGAATGCTGGCTCTCGATCTTGAGGAGATTGATCTCGTCGAGGAAGAGTACTCCACCGTTCGCCTTGTGGATCGCTCCGACCTCCACCCGCTCGTGCGGTGGGGTCTCGAGGCCACCTGACTGGAACGGGTCGTGCTTCACGTCCCCCAAGAGAGCACCCGCGTGCGCCCCCGTTGCGTCTATGAACGGTGGCTTTTCTTCGGGTGAATGCGACACGAGGAGTTTCGCAACCGCGTTTCCGGTGTCGCTTCGACCGCCCGAGAACCGGATGAGCGCGTAGATGATGAAAATGATGAGAAGGCCGAGGAGGAGCGCCGTGTAGTCCTTCTCTGCGATCACGACCCAGAGCGTGAACGCGAGGATGGCGAGCGCGACGAAGACGAACAGAATCGTCCGCTGCTCCTTCTTCTGGGCCGCTTCGAGCTTCTGCGCAGCGACGATCTCCTTTCCCTTTCCGGCCGGGACGACCCGAATCTTCGGTTCGTTGGGGTCCTCGCTGTTCGAGTAGGCGAGGATGTCTTGCAGCTGCTCCTTCGGAAGGAAGTCGACCATCGCTCGGGCGAGCATGCTCTTGCCGGTCCCGGGCTCGCCGATGAGCATCATGTGCCGCTTCTGCGTCGCGGCCTTGTGGGCGACCTCGACCGCGTCGTCCTGCCCGATCACCTGGTCGAGCAGACGGGGCGGCACCTCGACCTGCGCGCTCGAGGTGATGGAGAGGGACCGAGCCCACTGGTCGAGCTCGTTGTCGGGGAGAGCCGGCACGCTCTCGTTCGAGGGTGCTTCCGTTCCTTCGGTCATGATGGCGTCGCGGTCCTCGCGATAGGGAACCAGTTCGCCAAGCTATCGAAGGATGGGGTCCATATAAATCCCTTAGGCCCGTAAATTTGACGACCACCTGATTCCCGCAGAGGAACCAGCTTCTCGGGCACGTCTCTGCGGCACCAGGGGTCGACCGTTATCTACCGTACCGGGCTCGGTGGCCCGAAGGCTCCGATGACGATCCGGCTCGAGGGGAAACCGGTGGCCGACCGGATCGACGAGGAGACCCGCGCAGCTCATCGGTCCGTGCCCTCCGGGGCGCCAGCCCCGTGCCTCGCGAGCGTTCATCGGGGGGTGGAAAGCCCGTTCCGCTACTACCTCAAGCGACAGGCGAAGGCGGCCGGCGCGCTCGGGATCTCCTTCCGAGACGAGGCGCTCCGTCCGGGCGACGGTCCGAAGGAGCTCGTCGAGCGACTCTCAGCCCTCGACCGGGACCCTTCGGTCCACGCGGTGCTCCTCGAGCATCCCATTCCCCCGCCCTTCGACTTCTACCGGGCGGTCGCAGCGCTTCGGCCCGAGAAGGACGTCGATGGCGTGGGGACCGCGAACCTGGGCCGGCTCGTCGCCCAGGCCCCTGTCCACGTCCCTGCCGTGGCGCTCGCTGCAGTCGAGATCGCCCGTCATTATCACCTGCCGATCGAGGGGGAGCGGGTCGTCGTTCTCGGCCGCTCGGAGACGGTGGGGCTGCCGCTCGCGCTCCTGCTGACGGGGAAGGGAATCGGGCTCAACGCCACCGTGACGGTCGTGCACTCGAAGAGCCGGGATATCCGGGGCGCGCTCGCGGGCGCACGGACGATCTTCTCCTGCGTGGGTCGCCCGGCGATGCTCAATCGGGAGATTGTTCCGGAGGGCGCCTTCGTCGTGGACGTCGGCGTCTCCACCGTTCCCGACCCGAGCCGCCCAGGTGCGTCCAAGACCGTCGGAGACGCGGATTTCGGGGCGCTCGACGGATGGGCCGCGGGAGTTACGCCGGTTCCGGGCGGGGTCGGCCCCGTGACGGTCGCGAAGCTCATGGCAAGCACGATGGAAGCGTATCGGCTCCTGGTCCCAGGAGGAGAGGTACGATGAACCGGCACCATCCCGGAGCGCCCGGCGCGAAACCTCCGCCCCTCCGATGCCGTGACTGTCCGATGTGGTACGGCGCGGAGGACGACGGGTGGGGCCCTTGCTCGATCAAGCATCGTCGGGGGGACGAGCGGTACCTCACGTGGGGGGGCCACGTCTGCGATGAGAATTACACGCCACCCAGGCCGCGGGTGACCTTGTTGCGTGCCGCCGCGTTGAGCGGGGTCCGCTCCACTTCCAAAACGTCCGCGGTCGGGTACACCTCAACCTCGAAGGCCGGCCAGCGCACCCGACGTGCGACCCGTCGCAAGACGCGCGGGGAGAGCTCGACCCGACGGCGGTCGGCGTCCAAACGATAGTCCCCCGGTCCGGCTCCAAGAACACGTGCGACGCGCGCCGACCACCTCCCGAGATGGACCTCGGGTTCCGCCTCGACGACCCCGAGGACGACCGTCCCGTCCTCCGTCCGGATCGCGAATTCGGGGGCCGTCCGCTCCGCCCTTCGGAGAAGGCGTTGTCGGAGCTGGACACCGTCCTTGAACCGGGAGGAGCAGTAGTGAAGCGGAACCGAAAGTCGGAGCTCTCGGACGAGCCGCTCCGCGGCCGCCCGGCTCCCGCGAACGCCCCACCCGTTGCGAGGGTCGACCCGGTAGTTCCTCTCGCGCATCTTCTCCTCGTTCGTTTCGGAGAACTCGAGCTCGTTGAGATTGACGAAGTCGACGCCGATCTCATCGAGCGTTCGAAGAAGACGGCGAAGCTCCGCCTCCTTGTCCGGAAGGACCGGAATCTCGACCCCCCGTCGGACCCCCCAAGAGGGCGCCTCCTCGAGGACCGCGCGGTACGCCCCTCCCTCGCTCGCGAGGGGCCCCCAGAGATAGTGCGGGATGTGGAGACGGAACTCGTCGAGCCCGGCACGTGCCAGGCGTTCGAGCTTCCCCGCGTTCGGCTCGTGGGTGTAGAGGTGGATGTTGTGGTCCGGACCGAACTCACGCTTCAACAGGCGAACGTAGTGCTCGACGCGGTCGACCACCCCGAGGGGGTCACCGCCGGTGATACCGGTGCCTGAGGCGCCAATCGCCCGAGCCTCTTCGAGGACGTCCTCGTCCGCGACGACACGTCGCTCGTTCGCGTAGACGACATCCTTCTGGTTCCGGGTCGGTGAGACGGGACAGTAGAAGCAGCGGAATCGACAGAGACCGGTGACGAACAGGACCATCTTTCGTCCCTCCGCGCACTGCTCGCAGGCAAGGGAGAGCGGTCCCCGATGGCTCGAGGCCATCGGGAGGGGCGTGAGTCCGTTCGTGTCCATCGGGAAAAGAAGCCGAAGGCCCCACAATAAGCGTTTCCCGCCCGCGCGGACGACCGTTCCCCGGCCAGAATCCCGCCGACGTCCGGTTCCCGTGGTGGCCTCGCGCCACCAAGTGAGGCGCTGGGAGGCCGTAGGCGTACGCTCAAATCCCCCACCCGATTGGTCGCCGCCGCTCTGGGAGGAAACTCGCCGATGGAAATGCAACCGGGCCAGATGGCATACGACCGGGCGAGCACGGTGTTCTCACCGGATGGCCGACTGTTCCAGGTCGAGTACGCCCTTCAAGCGATCCAGATGGGCGGCACGGCCGTTGCCGTCACCTACGACGCCGGCATCGTGTTCGTGGCGTACCGCAACCTTCCCGTGAGCTCGCTCGCGGAGGCCGGTTCCATCGAGAAGAGCTTCGCGATCGACCGTGGCCTCGGATGCGTCACCGCCGGGCTCATCGCCGACTCCCGGGTCCTGGTCGAATTCCTCCGCGTCGAGGCTCAGCGGCACCGCCTCACCTACGGAGAGGCGCCGCCGTACACCCTTTTGGGTCATGCCCTCGGCACGCTCCTGCAGCAGTACACCCAGTTCGGCGGAACGCGGCCGTTCGCGGTATCGCTTCTCCTCGGTGGGTTCGACGGGACGACCCCCGGACTTCTCGAGCTGGACCCGAGCGGAGCGACCATCGGCTGGAAGGCCTACGCCATCGGCCGGAACCGCCGCGCGGTCGCCGATTTCCTCGAGGAGAAGATCCCCGACCACCTGAACGAGGACGGGGCGTTCAAGCTCGCGGTCCAAGCGGTCGCCGAAGGCTCTCCGACTCCGTTCCCGGCCGACGCGCTCGATGTGGCGGTCCTGGAGCCCGACTCGGACCTCCGACGGCTCGCCCCGACCGAGGTCGCTCGTCGCGTCCAAGGGATGCCGTTCATCGGTACGCCCGAACGGCGACCCGGCGCCCGGTAGGCGCCTCTCCAGCGACTCGCCGCGCGCGCCGGCGAAGACGTAAGTTCGGTCCTTGCTTCCCGGCCGCATGGCCGAGACGCTCTCCTTCTCCGTCCGGGACGTCCGCACGATCTTCGACTACAACCAGGCCGTCTTCGAACGGTTCGTCCGCCGCGTCCGCCGGTTGCCGGCGGGGGAGGCGACCCGCAAGCGCGGGATCGGACATGAGTCGCTCTTCGACACCCTCGTCCACATCCTCAACGTCCACGAGGTTTGGCACGTGTACATCGTTCGTGGGAGGAACAACGACCGCGAGCTCGAAGCCCTCTTCCAGGACTCGACGCGGCACCCCAACGACTGGAAGGGGTTCGATGTCTACTCCCATCGCGTCTGGTCCGGTGTTGACGAGACCGTGCGTCACCTCACCGACCAGGCGCTCGGTCGGAGGGTGAAGGCCTTCTGGATGTCGGGGAGCTACACGGTGCGGGACGCCGTGCTGCAGTCCACGTTCGAGCAAGCGCACCACTTGGGGGAGGTCATCGGGGCGCTCTGGCAGGATGACCGCAAGCCCCCCGACATGACCTGGATCGACGTGCGACGAGCGATGGCTCGTCCGGCCCGTCGGCGTCGCTCGGACCGTTAGGCGACCGTCCTGGGCCGCGCCGCTTCCTCGAACTCCCCGCGCAACCTCATGCGGCGGCGTGTCCGGTGGTACGTGACCGCGAACCGGTGCGCCTCGTCGCGCACCGCGCGCAGGAGGAGCATCGGCGGGGCATTCGGGTTCGGGCGCATCGGCTCCGAGCGGTCCGGACGGTAGACCTCTTCTTCCCGCTTCGCGAGACCGATCGCGGGGATGCGGTCGGAGAGCCCGAGGTCGGCGAGCGCCGACTCCGCCGCGGACAGCTGACCGGCTCCCCCGTCGATGAGGAGGAGGTCTGGAAGGACCTCGTTGTCGGCGAGACGACGCGCGAACCGTCGGCTCACTACCTCGGCGACCATCGCGAAGTCGTTCGTCCCTTCGACCGTGCGAATCCGGTAGCGGCGATACTCCGACTTCTTGGCGACCCCGCGCTCGAAGACAACGAGAGAGCCGACCGCTTCCGAACCCTGGAAGATCGAGATGTCGATGCCTTCGATCCAGTTCGGGATCGTGGGGAGTTCGAGGAGGTTCTGGACGGCCAGGAGTACCTCCCTCGGCGCCGGTCGGGCGACGACCTGGTCGACGGTCGCGCGCGCGAGGCGTTCCGCGAGTCGGCCGAGCGATGCGTAGCGCCCCGTCGGCCGGAACCGGACATCGACGCCCCGCGCAGCGAACAGCTCGTCGAGCGTGGAGTCGATCCCCGGTGGCCGGGGCGCCGCGACGTAGATCCGGTCCGGGAGTTCGAGCTGAGAGCCGTAGTACTGAGTGAGAAACTGGCGGAGCACCTCCCCGGGCTCCGGGACGTCGTCCGCAGGGATCGTGACGAGGTGGGGTTCGGTCCGACGGACCTCGCCGTCCTCCACACGGAGGAGCCCGACGGCGACCCGGAGCGTCGAGGGGTCCTGGGGATAGGCGAGCGCAAGGACGTCCGCACGGCCCGAGCCCGGCCCGACGACCGCCTGACGTTCCGCGAGCGCCCCGAGTCCCGCGAGCGCGTCCCGCAGCATCGCGGCGCGCTCGAACTCTTCGCGCTTCGCTGCCGCGTGCATCTCGGACTCGACCAGCGGCCGGACGCGGCCGATCTCGCCGCGGAGCACCTCCGTCGCACGGTCGACCCGGGCACGGTACTCTTCGGCCGGGATGGCCCCGATGCAGGGAGCGCTACAGACCTTGAGGTGGTAGTAGAGGCAGGCCTGCTTCGGAAGGCGGACGCACCGGCGGAGCTGGAACAGGTCTCCGAGGAGCTTCTCGACGCTGCGCGCTTCCCGGGCGCTCGTGTACGGCCCGAACAAGAGAAGTCCAGCGCGTCGGCGGGGCCGACGGACGAGGTAGATCCGAGGAACCTCATCGCCGACGCTGACCGCGAGGTAGGGGTAGCTCCGGTCGTCCTTCAGGAGGACGTTGTACGGGGGCTGGTACTGCTTGACCAGGTTCGCCTCCAAGAGGAGCGCCTCCCGCTCGGTCGAGGTGGGGACGAACTCGACGCTCGCGCTCTGCGCCAAGATCGTGCCGTCCTTCTCGATGCGCGCTCTCAAGTGGTCGAGGACGCGTCGGCGAAGGCTGCGGGCCTTCCCGACGTAGACGACCTCGCCACGACTCGAGCGGAATAGGTAGACTCCCGGGACGTCCGGTCCCCTGCGGAACCCTTCTCGGTTCTCGGCGGCGAGCTGGCTTGCCGGCACGAACGAGGGAAGCTCGGTCCGTTCGTTTTCTGTCATAGGGACGCGCGGCGCAGGACGGGGACGGGCGGAGGGAGATGCGGCTGCAGGAACCGGCCCGTGTGCGAGCTCTTCACGCGCGCGACCTCCTCGGGCGTCCCCTCCGCCACCACGTGACCCCCCTCGTTCCCTCCTTCTGGGCCGAGGTCGATCAGCCAATCGACCGACTTGAGAACGTCGACGTTGTGCTCGATGACCACGACCGTGTTGCCGCCCGAGCGGAGTCGGAAGAGGACCTCGAGGAGTCGCTCCACGTCGGCGAA
>Ga0187780_10000042_pt1 | contig 93136 bp, 77 predicted proteins | sample 1015_Q2_SP10_20__FD_132429 | JGI IMG/M metagenome (GOLD analysis project Ga0187780, IMG submission 132429) | Tropical peat soil microbial communities from peatlands in Department of Meta, Colombia - 1015_Q2_SP10_20_MG | ecosystem: Environmental > Terrestrial > Soil > Wetlands > Peat | place...
GCTGTGTGATAACTGGGGAATTGCGAGCACGCTCTGCGATTTAGCGAGTTTAAGCTGCGATCAGGGAAACAATGCTGAGGCGCGCCGTCTATACGGTGAAGGCATCAAACTGTTCAAGGAACTGGGCTACAAACGCGGTATCGCGAGGGCACTCGAGTGTCTTGCGGTGAGTGCCTCAGCGCAATCCAACGCTGAGCAATCGCTGCATCTGGCAGGGGCCGCCGCTGCGCTGCGCCAACAATTGGGCGTTCCGCTACTGCCGAGCGCGCAACGCCGGCTGGAGAAGGCCCTTGAATTTGCGCGCAGAGCTCTCGGCAATGCTGCGGGCCTGACGGCGTGGATGGAAGGATGGGCTATGCCGGTCGATCAAGCCATCCATGAAGGGCTTCACTGCGACGCGGAACCAGGCGTTCGGACCAATGCCTCACCCGATAATTAACTTGGGGCGTTGGGATCGATCATGCGGCGGACGGCGGAGATGCGATTCGCAGGAAAACCTCCGCGGCGTGCGTGCTCGCGAATCGTTTCCTCGTCCGGCGCCAAGTACACACAATAGACTTTATCGCCCGTGACGTAGGAGTGGAGCCACTTGATTTCCGGTCCCAATTCCTTCAACACGCCGACCGACTTTCTGGCGATGGCCTGCAATTCCGCATCCGTTAAATTACCGGCGCCTGGGATCTCACGCTCGATCACATATTGGGGCATGGCAACCTCACCAAGCGGTGATGGTAGCAGATTTTAAGCCTAAAAAGTGCATCCCACCCCGCCATGCAGAACACCACGAGCTGCGGTCGTGGAATCATACTGGTTCAGCGTGATTCGGGCTACGATCGCAATCGCTCGAAACAGTCCGGCTGCAGCAACTGAGAACGTTATGAAACATGGCGGAGAGAGTGGGATTCGAACCCACGATACGGTTTCCCGTATACACGCTTTCCAAGCGTGCGCCTTCAGCCACTCGGCCATCTCTCCCCGGTGCGTTCTTGCGGGTATTTCATAAGGTAGACCTTCTGGTTTTGGGAATCAAATCTCTCCTGAAATTAAACTTCCACAATCGAGCACTCCAAAAAGTAAGCTCTGAGTGAAAACCGTTCCGACGGACGACAGCTTTAACGGCCTTGTCGAAGCCATAAACGTCTTCCTAGCGTGCGTCCCGAACAACCCCTTGCCGGACCATGTGTACCCGCCGCCCAACCTGAGTTGGTGTAGCGAGATATGCTAAGTGTGTTTAGATTCACAAGGATGCCTTTTAGACAGACCCTAGTCCGGAGGCCGAACACTGAAAAAGGTGCGCTGTCCGGCGCCGTGTATTTAGCGGGCTCAGCCAAAGACGCGGGGTTGCGCGAGGTCTGCCCCTGCCAGAATCGGTGTTGCCGATGACGTTACAAAGTTGTTCGAAACCGTTCGAAGTTGTAATGATGGCGCATTTTGCAAGTAGATTGGCGCGTTGGGCTAGTGCATCCTGCGAGGGCTGACATCTAAAGTTGTGGACGCGATTGAACTAAGGAGATCGATCATGCAAGGAGCAGTTCTGTACGGGCCACGCGATGTGCGTTTCGAGGAGCGCGAAGTTCCCCAAATCATGAAGCCGACGGATGCCGTTATCAGAATCTCATCGGCCTGCGTGTGCGGATCTGATTTGTGGCCGTATCGCGGCATCGCCAAAGTCGCGCAACCGACCCCTATGGGTCACGAGTACTGCGGCATTGTCGAGGAGGTCGGCAAAGCAGTGAAAAATGTTAAGCCGGGTCAGTTCGTCATCGGCTCATTCTTCGCATCCGACAATACCTGTCTGACCTGCCAGATTGGTTACCAGTCCTCCTGTCAGCATCGGGAGCTCGTTGGCGGAGCGCAGGCGCCGTTTTTGCGCGTGCCACTTGCGGACGGCACACTGGTCGCCACGCGCGACCTCCCCTCTGGAGAACTGGTCCCGAGTCTGTTAGCGACATCGGATGTTTTGGGGACAGGATGGTTTGCTGCGGACGCGGCGAACGTGAAACCAGGTTCAACCGTTGCAGTCGTGGGTGATGGCGCGGTCGGATTGCTGGGCGTGCTCTCCGCAAAACAAATGGGCGCAGAGCGAATCATCGCGATGAGCCGGCACGCGTCGCGCCAGAAGCTCGCCCGCGAATTCGGCGCAACTGACATTGTGACTGAGCGAGGTGATGAAGGCGTTGCGCGCATCAAGGAACTGACCAAAGGAATCGGCGCTGATTCGGTGTTGGAATGCGTGGGCACGCAGGAATCCATGCTGCAGGCCATCCAATCTACGCGTCCAGGCGGATACGTCAGCTATGTGGGAGTTCCTCACGGTGTCTCACTCGACGGCGAGCAATTGTTCTTTTCGCACCTGCACCTGCATGGCGGCCCGGCTCCGGTGCGGCACTACCTACCTGAGCTAATCAATTTGGTGCTCACCGGCAAAATCAACCCTGGAAAGGTCTTCGACTTGGTGCTCCCGTTGGATCAAGTCGCGGAAGGCTACCGCGCAATGGACGAGCGCCGCGCGATCAAGACGCTGCTGCGCCCTTAGCAATTGGGCCTCGCAGATGAAACACATCGGAGGAAGTTACGTCATGAGCAATCCATTGGATTTTACCGGCAAGGTGGCACTCGTCACCGGTGCGGCAGCAGGCATGGGACTGGCAACGTCGAACGCTTTTGCCGAGGCAGGCGCGGCTGTCGTGTTGGCCGACTACAAAGAGGAGGCGGTGAAGGCAGCAGCACAGAAGCTGGTTGCCGCCGGTCACAAGGCGATCGCCGTGCGCTGCGACGTAAGTGACGACGCCCAGGTGGCAGCGATGGTGGACCGCACTATAGCCGAGTTCCGCCGAATCGACGCAGCGTTTAACAATGCGGGCGTCATGGCCCAAATCGCCCCGACCGCCGACAGCACCCGCGAAGACTGGGACCGCGTGATCGGAATCAATCTGCGCGGTGTGTGGAGCTGCATGAAGCACGAGCTACGGTACATGCAACGTCAGGGCAGCGGTGCAATCGTCAACAACGCGTCGGTCGGCGCGTTGACCGGCAATCCCGGAATCGCCTCTTATATCGCGTCCAAGCATGGCGTGGTCGGCCTTACGCGGACGGCCGCTCTGGAATACGTCAAACACGGCATCCGCGTGAACGCGGTGAATCCCGGCCTGATCGATACCCAGGTCGCGCGCGATGTTGTCAGCGGGAACGAGCAGGCGTACAACGAGATCGCTGAGCACGTTCCCATCGGCCGTGCGGGCAGGCCCGAAGAGATCGCCTCGGCCGTGCTGTGGCTTTGCAGTCCGGGGGCGAGCTACGTTGTTGGTCATGCGCTCACCGTTGACGGCGGGATGACCGTAGTGTGATGCGCAGGACTCGGGCTAGTGAGTGAAAGTGTAGGATTGCCACAATGGATATAAAGAAAGCTGGTTCACAACCTTCGGCGAAAGGCCCGTCTGACTGGTTTACCGGCGCAGTTCGCATTGATCCGCTTTTTCAGGCGCCTGACCCGGCCCTTGTTCAGGGCGCCAGCGTCACGTTCGAGCCGGGTGCACGAACTGCATGGCACACGCATCCGCTCGGCCAAACGCTCATTGTGACGGCTGGCTGTGGATGGGTTCAGCATTGGGGCGGACCGGTCGAGGAAATCCGTCCCGGTGACGTGGTCTGGTTTCCCCCTGGCGAAAAGCACTGGCACGGCGCCACGCCGAGCACGGGCATGACACACATCGCGATTCAAGAGAAGAAAGATGGGAAAGTCGTCGAATGGATGGAGCACGTCAGCGACGATCAATACAAAAGGTAGATGGCGTGCGACAGCATATAGAAACTAGAGTTATGCAGTCACGCAGGCTATGAGCAACCGATTCCGAGTTTCGAGTACGCTGCCGCGAAAGCTGAAAGAATTGGGCCTATCGCCGGACACGGTCCTGCGGCAAGCAGGTCTGCCAACAAGCTTGTTCAAGCTGGAGAGAATCCTTGTCAGCACCGAGGAGTTCTTTGCGCTGTATCGCGGGATCGCGGAGGCCAGCAATGATCCTACTATTGGCCTGAAGCTCGGGACCGAGGAGCGCGTCGAGCGCTACGATCCGGTAAAACTCGCGGCGCTCTCCGCGCGTTCGTTCCGGGATGCGGTCGAGCGTTTGTCGCGCTATAAGCAACTCACTTGTCCTGAGGAAATCCGTCTAGTCGAACGGGGCAATGAATGCGCAATCAAGTTCGTCTGGTTGCTAGCGCATGAGCAAGAACCTCCCTTGCTCGTAGACGTGTGCTTCGCATGGATTCTTACGCTGGGACAGCGAGGTACCGGACGACCGCTACGTGCCAAGAGAGTCGAGTTTCAACGCGCTCCCGCCCATCGGGAAATGTATGAAGCACATTTCCGCTGCCCGGTAAAGTTCAAGGCCACGCAAAATGCGCTGATATTCAGCAAGTCAGATATGGATCTTCCCTTTGTAACTTACAACGCTGATTTGCTGGCGACGGTCGCGCCGCAGCTTGAGGCAGAACTGAGTGAGCAACTCGCACAGAAAACGTTTAGCGAACAAGCAAAGGCCATTTTGAAGCAGTTGCTCGCAGGTCAGCGTCCGGGGATACAGGATCTCGCGAGAGAGCTGCACCTGAGCACTCGAACCTTGCAGCGCCGCCTCACCGAGCAGAGCATTACGTTTCAGCGATTGTTGGACGAGGCGCGTCGTGAACTGGCTTGTCACTACCTCCTCCACTCATCGCGGGAGCTGAATGAAACCGCCTATCTCCTGGGCTACGAAGATGTCAACTCCTTCTTCCGCGCTTTCCACCATTGGGAAGGGACCTCACCGGGACAGTGGCGATTGCTGCAAAAGAACTCGAACCCGACGACACAAGCCCAAGTGGGATGATAACGATAAGCGCGTTTGTCGAACCGACAACTGGCATTAGCTACTTTCCGTTTGCCGTCATCCGGCCACCACACTGCGCAACGCTCGATCCAAATCAGCCCAAAGATCCTCCACGGCCTCGATACCCACGCTCAGACGCAACAGCGCCTGCGGCAGGTGCTCCTGCCCAGGAATGCTAGCTCGCCTTTCGATGGTGGACTCGACCCCACCGAGGCTGGTGGCATGTTGGATGAGCTGCAGTCCGGCGCACACGGCGTCCGCGGCGGCGGCATCGCCTCGCACGTCAAACGAGATAATCGTGCCGAAGCCCTTGAGTTGGCGCCGCGCGGCCTCGTGGGTGGGGTGGCTCGCCAAACCGGGATAGCGCGTCAGAGTGACGTTCGGATGAAGCGCGAGACGCTCGGCTAGTGTCATCGCGTTGTGCTGCGCACGCTCCAGCCGCAGTGCCAACGTCCTAGCCCCGCGGACCGCGAGAAACGTCTCGAGGGCGCCGGGTGTTGCACCCGCAAGTTCGCGGGCCTGCCGCAACGCCGCCACCAAGTTCGCGTCGCGCACGGTGACTGTGCCACTGAGCAGGTCCGAGTGTCCGCCGATGAACTTCGTCACCGATTGCACGGCCACGTCGGCCCCGAGCGCCAGCGGACGCTGATTGAGCGGTGTAGCGAAGGTGTTGTCTACGCCTACGATCGCACCACGCTTTCGCGGTGCGGCACAGATGACGTCCAGATCAGCCACCGTCAGCAGCGGGTTCGAAGGCGACTCCAGCCAAATCAAGTCAGCCACGTCGCCCATCTTGATCCAGCCTGCGGTGTCGGCCACGGCAACGCGATGCACCGTCCACCTTCCGCGGGTTTGGCCAGCTTTGACGAGTCCCGCGACACCCTGGTAGCAGTCATCCGGCAGGGCCACGACCGAGCCTGTGGGGAGTTGATCGAAAATCGCCGCGATTCCCGCCATGCCGGAGGCGAAGGAGACTGAAGAGCCACCTTCAAGGCCGCCGACGATCTCTTCCAGTGCCTCCCAGCCCGGTGTGGCGTCGTCGCGAGAGTACGCACGGTGATCGCCCAATACAAAGTTCGACGCCGGCCAGGGCGGCACGTTTAGAGGCGAGCCTGGGCGCCGGTCCCGTCCTGCCGAGACCAGCCAAGATTCAACCGAAGCTGTACCACCCGCTTTGTGACCCTTCGTATCCCCTGATGTCATTGGTGGATTTTAGCGGATAGCAACCTGAGTCGATTGGTGAAACATCGCCATTCTACTCACTACCAAAAGGAATGGGCTCTGATCCTCGCACCGGACCAGCGCCCGCTTCTCTTTATCCCACAGCGGCTGTCAGGGCGTTACGGACAGAGTCCGGGTTTGCTCTCACGTAGTGCTTGAGTGTCACCCCGGGGTTTGCCTGGCGCAACAGGCCGGTCGCGAGCAGCGGGTTCGATGTATCCGCAATCAGGGAAGCCACGCCTCGGCGAGCCGGGTAGAAGCCAGCCCACGAGATTCCGTGCTTGCGCATTGTGGGCCGGATGACGCGGTTGTTTAGCGAGTTCAGGCTGAGCGGATTGCCTGCGCGGTTGGCCAAGATGTACCCCTGCGTCTGCCTGCGAATGTCGAGCATTGACCGGAGAGGCTCGACGACGGGGACGGATGCCCGAGAGCCTTCAGTCTTGCAGTCTTCGTTGACCGTGTTTCTCCAGATTGACCGCTTGACGTGCAGGTATTGCCCGTCATAATCCTGCCACTGTAGCCCCATGATCTCTGCCGGACGGAGGCCACCGTAGAACGCCAACGCAACGGACAGCGCGGCCCCGCCATCGAGCACAGAGAGCATCTGCTGGACTTCGTCAAGTGTGTAGACCGGAGGTTGGGGCCTGCGCGGCATGCGCTTAAGCCAGCCAGAATCACGCACAGGGTTGTGCGTGGCACGCCCGGTCATGATTGCCCACTTGAAGACCGACGAGAGCAGCCACTTGTTGTGCCTGAGTTGCCAGCTGCCCAGGCCACGATTGGCCATGTCTGTGAGCAGCGTAGAGAGCAGAGGTGTTGTGATGCCTGCTATGGCGAGATGCGCGAGATCATCACGTGCAATTCCAGATTGCGCGGTATCCGTACGCTGTGCACGGTGCGAGGTTGGCATCAGCCCACTTCAGGTATGCTGCAACGAGAACGCCAAAGCAACGATCGTTCTCCGATTTCCAAGCGTGCGCCTTCAGCCACTCAGCCATCTCTCCGGCACACTTACTGCTAAGGGGGTACAAGAACAAAGGCTGCTAGGGACCAGCGTTTACGTAGTGCTCTCACCCGATTGCATTCTATGGCCAGCGCTAGACGACTGCAAGGTTAGTACCTGGCCTTCCGAGCGGGTGCCGCCCCTGCGAGATACAATGCAGAGCCTGGCAATCGCGCCGCAGTTAGTCTTTCTCTTCGCCATAGAGCTGCTGCGAGAGGTAGTTCTCGTAGCCCATCTCGTCAATGGCGTGGAGTTGGCCTTCGAGCCAGTCGATGTGGTGTTCTTCGTCGAGCAGGATTTTCTCCAGCAGTTCGCGCGAACCGTTGTCCCCGGCGGCAACGCAGGTCTTGATGCCATCGTTCAGACGCTTGACGGCAGCGTATTCCAGATCGAGGTCATTCCTGAGCTGCAACTTGAGGGTCTGACCGATGTTGATCCTAAAGTAGTCGCTCATGTTGGGCGAGCCGTCGAGTAGCAGGATGCGCTCCATGAGCTGCTCCGCGTGTGCCATTTCCTCGATCGACTCCTTGCGGGTGGTCTTGGCCATGCGCTCGTAACCCCAGTTTTCACACATCTCCGCATGCAAAAAATACTGGTTGATGGCGGTCAGCTCCGCCTTCAGCACGTCATTCAAGACTGCGATAACCTTCACGTCACCTTTCACAGTTTTCCTCGCTAGGGTCGAGCGGAAGCACCGCTGGCTCACCCGAAATCAATCCCCAGAATCTCGCGGGAGCAGATCGTCGGGAAATTGCAGGTTATGCCTGCAACTGTTGAATATAGCACTCCTCCAGGGAAACGGTACGACCCTAGGATACGGAATTGGGGGGCTCAGGAACGGCGGGGCCAGCGCTGCCATTGGCGGGCTTCCCATTGGCGGATTCTGGGGAGTTTGGCGGCTTAGGTGCGCTATCGAGCACACGGTTCTGCAAGCAGAACAGCGCCAGTTCCAGCCGATCGGCAACCCCGAGCTTGTCGTAGACCTTGCGGAGATAGTTCTTGACAACCTGTTCCGTGGTTCCAACGCGCAGCGCGATTTCCTTGTTCTTCATGCCCTGGGTAACGCAAGACACGATCAGCGACTCCTTGGGAGTGAGCTGCACCTTGGGACGGCCACCGGCCGGACGGCTGCCCTGGCTGCGGTAGGCGCTTAGCACCCAGTGGATTCCCTGGCGGTCGAGCCACGGTTCCCCACTCGCCACCTTGCGCAGGCATTCGACCAGCAGTTCCGGCTCCACTTCACGCGACACGATTCCGTGGGCGCCACGGCGAAACAGCTCCAGAGTGAGCTCTTCGTCAGGTTCGTGAGTAACGACGACCACCCGGAGCTGTGGTGTCTGCCGGAGGAGGTCGGAAACCGCCTCCACCGGATTGCTCGCCAAGGCCGCTTCGAAGATCAAAATGTCTGCGGAAAATTTCTTGGCTGCGGCCAGGGTCTGCGCCAGGGTCTCGGACTGGCCGACAACCCGGATGTCATCTTCCAGGGCAAAGATCTTGCGCAAGCCCGCGCGAAAGATGGCCTGCGTGTCGGCGACGATGACACGGATGAACTGGCCGTTGCCGTCACCTTCCGCCGGACGTTCCAGATTGTCGTCCACGCCGACCGGAATGCTTGCCATCAGGTCCCTTGCGCGCCCTATCGGCGCTCGAAACGATACTCGTCGATGACCACCCCTACCCCGCGGCGGCCACCGTCTTCGAAACTGCGCACCACTCGCCCCCGGCAATCCACGCGGATGTCCTCATCTGCGCCCACCACGTCGGCGGGCAGCGAGATCACGAAGTCCACTGGCGAGCCCACCGGCATGTCGGAATCTATCTCGAACAAAACGCCGTTGGCCGAGATGTTCTGGGTCTCCGCCGGCTGCGTTCCTCCATCCGACTTCACCGCCACCGGCAGCTTCACCGGAAAGCGCGCCGCACCTTGCATATCCGTGTAGCGCTTACGGTTCGGGTTGAGCGTAGTCTTCACGTCCTTGCCTGTTTCGGATGACACGGTCTCTAGCCGACCTTCTTTCCGGGCCACGCGGCACCCATCGCCGTGTGACCGTAGTTGGGCATTTCGAGGGCAGCTTACACCCCGGAATCAGACATGGAAAGTTACCGAAGTCATGCGACTTCTATGCGTAACCGCTTGCGGGTCATGGAATTACGAGGAATTTTGTGGTCTGCATCAGCTACCTGATCACACCGCGTGGCGCCCTGTGCAACTGGCATTTGGCAAGGGGTGACGGTTGGCGAGCAGGGATTCCCCTGCGAAACCAGACCGGCTCGAGGCTAAGTGCTCAATTGCCGAAAGCCGCCCTAGAACCTAGTCACTTCGGTGAAGTTGAAGTCTCGCACTCTCATGGCCGGAACCACCATGTCAAAGGATTCCTCGCCAGAGGCCCGAACGGGCACACTCATCGCCTCCACGTTCGACAGCATGTGAATGAGGCTCTCGTTGAAGCGAAAGTTGCGGATGCCGCCCTGCACTTTCCCGTTTTCTATCAGGAAGGTACCGTCGCGGGTCATGCCGGTGAGAATTTTCTCATAGGGATCGACTTCGCGGATGTACCACAGGCGAGTGACCAGGATACCGTGGTCCGTCTCCCGGACCATCTGGTCGACGGTCTGGGGTTGTGCCGGTGCACCGAAGACGATGTTGAGCGGCATCTCTCCCATCTCGTTGGGCAGCGGGAAGCCGTGGCCGGTTGCTTCGATGATCCCAACTTTGGCGGCCTGTTCTGACTTCTTCATCTTCGCGGCGGTGCCGCGTGCATAAACAACCCGCTGCACAATGCCCCTCTCGACCAGGGGAACCCGCTGCCGGCAGATGCCTTCGCCGTCGAACGGGACATTCGATTGCAGGGGGTGGCTGACATCGTCCCAGATGTCGATGTTCTCGCCAAACAATTGCGTTCCGATGCGGTTGTTGAGAAACGAACGCTCGTCCAGAATGGCCTGGCCAGCAAAGTCCCAGAACATGAAGCCAACGATGTCGAGCACGGCGGCGGGCTCGAGGATGACGGTGTGCTTCCCCGCCGGGACGTCGCGAGGGGCGGCCGATTCCACTGCCTTGCGGGCAGCCACCTCGGCTAGGGCCAGAAGATCTAGATTGCGCACATCAGGCGAGTTCGCTTTTTGCCATCCCGAGGAATCGCTGCCCAGCATCGTGATGGAAATCTCGGCGGAGGTCTGAGTGTGCCACTCGCTCAGGCCCCGCGAGTTGAACATGCCTTCGATGGACTCAGCGCTGGAGAAGATGCCGGCGGTGGTGAGGTTGTGTCGGCGAGCCATGGCGACAATCTTTCCCACGGCCTCGGCGCGGAGCTCAGGCGTGATGGCCGAGGTCTCGGCAAAGTGACGACTGGGAACCTTCGCGCGCACCGCTGCACCCGCGCCGCACGAGCTGGGCATGGGGAGAAGATCCGGATCGGGATGCTGCACCCGCGCCAAATTCTCGGAAGCCGCGACCACGTGCTTCAGGCTGTCGTCGTCGAATTTGTTGGTGGAGGCGCGGGCAGTACGGCCGCCAAACGCCGTGCGCACGGAGACGCTATAGTTCTCTTCCGCGACGTTCTGGTGGATGGCATTGTTGGCGAAACGGGTGAGAGCTGACTTCCCCCCGGCGAAAATGGCCTCGACCTCTTCGGCGGTCGAGTACTTACGCAGGCGCAAGAAGATGTCGGAGGCGTGGGATTGAGTCAGCATTTAGCGCTCCGCGCTCGGCATTCCGCCTCCAGGACGTGCGGACAGGAGAGCTCAACATTCGTATACTGGTCGCGGGCATTGGCCCGAGTTCGGCGGGCCTTCCCGGAGAACCTTGCGGTTTGTTCGCCGATGCTCACGCCCCCCGATACGCGCTCCCCACCTGAATGTTTCGGAACCGCGCCGGCGCGGCTCCGTGCCCTGTGCCCATGACCTGCTGAGGTTGGCCCTTGCCGCAGTTGGGAGTTCCCCACAGCGTCCACTCGTCGCGCGAGCAGATTGCATCCATGGAATTCCAGAATTCGGTGGTGATGCCGGAATACGATGGGTTTTTCAACAGCCGCGCGCGCTTGCCACTCTTGATCTCCCAACCAATCTCGCAGCCGAACTGAAAGTTGTATCGCTTGTCGTCGATCGACCAGCTCTTGTTTGTCTCCATGTAGATGCCATGGTCGGTATCCGCAATGAGTTGTTCGCGGGCCAACGGCTTCTCACCCGGCAGGATGCTGATGTTGGTCATCCGGATCATGGGCAGGCGGTTCCAGCTTTCGGCACGCATGGTGCCGCCCGAGCGGTGGGCGCCGATGGCCTGCGCCGTCTCACGCGAGCTGAGATAACCGGTGAACAACCCTTCCGTAATGATCGGTGTGCACTGCGCCGGGACGCCTTCATCGTCGAAGCCGAAGGTTCCGAGGCCGGGACCGTGTTCCTGGCGGGCGTCAGCCACAACGTTGACTAACTCGCTGCCGTAACGCAGCCGGCGCAGCTTGTCCAGAGTGAGGAACGACATGCCGGCGAAGTTGGCTTCCATTCCCAGGACGCGGTCGAGTTCGACAGGATGCCCGATCGACTCGTGAATCTGCAGGCCCAGCTGCGCGCTGTCAAGAATGATCGTGAACACTCCCTGGGGGCATTGCTCGGCCTTGTGCAGAGCGACGGCTTCTTCTGCGATCCGGCGCGCGTTGTCCAAGAGTTTCAGTTCGAGGATCAGTTCATAGCCCTTGTTTTGCCATTGCCCACCAAAGGAGTTGGGATAGGAACGCTTCATGATCTCGCTGCCCGCGAAGGAGTAGGCGGCATAGCCGGCACCGGTGGAGAACTTCGTCTGGTGGATTTGGCTGCCTTCCGACGACACGTACCATTGCTCCTCGCGTCGGAAGTTCATGCTGGTCTCGGCCAGCGTCACACCCGCGACCGAGCGGAGTTCGCTGTCGATCCTGAGCAGCAGTTCGAGATTCTGTTCGACGGAAGTGGTAAAAGGATCGATCTGATGCGGCGTCGCCCACTCGGCAATGACGGCCCTTTCAGGAGCAAGCCGAATGTTTTCTCGCTTCACACGCGCAGAAGCCTTAGCAATCGCCACGGCGCGCCCGGCCGTAGCTTCAACTGCGCCGCGCCTGAGGTCGTCAGACGCGGCAAAGCCCCAAGCTCCGTCGGCAATCACGCGCATGCCCATCCCCAGCGATTCGGAGTCCGCGGCATGGCCCACCTTACCATTCTTGGTAGCCAAGGCCCGGCTGCGGTCGTCGACGATGCGGAGATCAGCGAACGAAGCGCCATGGAGCGCCGCCACGTTCAGAGCCCAGGAGGCAATGTCTTTCATGACGTGAGACTCAAATCTACCACGGGCCGCGCCCGGTTTGCCGGTCACGGCTTGGCCGAGAAGACAAGAAAGTAATCCATGTTGTCCTTCACGAAGTCGTACTTGCCGACCAGTTCATACCCCGCCTCGGAAGCTTCCTGGATGATGAGATCGGCGGAGACGCCGTGGTCTTGTCCGTTACCGCTGCGGTCAATGACCCCGAGCTTGGCCCCGGGGCGTAGAGCCGCCCGCAGGTTGCGCAGCAGAGCCACCGGCTGCGCCACTTCGTGATAGGTCTTGAGCAGGAGCACGGCGTCGACCTGGTTGGCCGGCAGCAGCGGATCAGCGGGCTTGCTCAAGATGGTCTTGACGTTGTGAAGGTGCTCTCTGCTGATTCGGTTGTCGATATAGAGGATGGCCTTGGGGTTGATGTCCACCGCGAACACCAGGCCCTGGTTGCCGACCCGCTGGGCGGCGCGCACGCTGAACCAGCCGGAACCCGCGCCGATGTCCGCCACGGTCTTGCCGGGCGCGATGCCGAGAATGTCCATGACCCGGTTGATCTGCAGCCGGTCGTCCCTTCCCGGCGACTCAAAGATGGAGAGATCGCCCGTGTAGGGCGTGCTGGTTTTGCGGGTGTCAGTTTCCTGGGCACCGAGCGCGCAGGGAGTCAGAACAGAAACGGCGCCCCGGGCAAGCAGCAGTGCAACGATGGCCCGGCGACATAACAGCAAAGGCACACGACTTGGCATGGAGCCCCTCGCTACAAGAATAGACGGAACCATGGGCGAGTCGCGCCAAGAATCCGAACCTGGCGGGAACCCGTGCTAAGCGCTTGTGTGGCTGAGTGCTGAAGGCCAAAGGCCAAAACGCCAACGCTAAAACCGCGCAAGCCTTCTCACCCCCGGCTGTGCCCCGCGTCACAGACCCTTCGCCCGTGACGGATTTCAATAGAAAGGGCGGAGCGGTTTTTCGCACGCCGGCAGAGGACTCTGCCGCGCCGAGGAGAAGCTTTTCATGAGCACTCTTGTTCAGGACAAGACAGCCGATCTGGCCGGGCCGGGGATCGGCGACTATGTCGAGCTCGAAAAAATCCTGCCCCATGACTATCACTCTCTACTCTCGCCCCGGGAGACGCAGCAGGCCATTTTCCACGTAAAGCGCTACATCGAAGACAGCCTGTGCCAAGCGCTGAACTTGATGATGGTGGAGGTGCCGCTGATCGTCGACGTGGAGAGCGGCGTCAACGACATGCTGGATCGCGACGGGTCGCGCACTCCCATCCAGTTCCACATCCCGAACGACCGTGACAAGCACCCCCTCGATGCCCAGGTGGTGCAAGCAGCCACCAAGTGGAAGCGGATGGCGCTGGCGCAGTTCGGTTGCCAGCCAGGGGAGGGCATCTGCACCGACATGCGAGCGGTGCGCAAAGATTATTTCCTCGATCACGACCACTCAGCCTATGTTGATCAGTGGGACTGGGAACGGGTCATCACACTCGAGCAGCGGAACCTGGATTTCCTGAAGGCGATCGTCAGCAAGATCTGGCATGTGCTGGTGGGCGCGGAAAAGTATGCCCAGTCGTTGTTCCCGCAGCTCAAGGACGTGCGCTATCCCGACCTGCCCGAGGAACTGACCTTCCTGCATGCGGAAGAGATTCTCGATATGTATCCCGACCTGCCGCGCAAGCAGCGCGAGACCCAGGTGCTCGAGAAATATCCGGCCATCTTCATCATCGGCATTGGCTGGCCGCTGCCGGATGGGTACCCCCACGAGATGCGCGCTGCCGACTACGACGACTGGATCACTGATACCAACGAGGAAACCGACAAAGCCACCCACGGCCTCAACGGCGACATTCTGGTCTGGAACCATGTGACCAGGCGCCGCCATGAACTGACCTCGATGGGCATTCGCGTTACCGCGGAGACCCTGAAGAAACAGCTGAAAATGTCTCACCAGCTGGACTTCTTGAAGCTGCCCTATCACCGGGCGATCCTCGAAGACCGGATTCCACTCTCGATCGGAGGTGGCATCGGCCAGTCGCGCACGCTTATGCTTCTGCTCCGCAAGGCACACCTGGGAGAAGTCAGCGTCACAGTATGGCCGAAGATCCTGAAGGAGATCTGCGCGAAGAGAAACATCTTCGTGCTGGAGTAAGAGCAGAAGTCGGGACTCAGAAGCAAGGGGGCGGCCACAAAGCCGCCCCTGCTGGTGAGCGGGAATATCTGGATTGCGGAGGACTCGGAGGCGCGTTGCGCGCTGACTCCCGATCACTAGGATTGGGGTGCCTGGTGGGATTCGAACCCACGTCATCCGGAGCCACAGTCCGGCGTTCCACCGCTGAACTACAGGCACCACCGGGAGGAGCGGAACCTAACGATTATAACAACTCGGTGAGAGCTTGGCAGGAAGCAGAAGCCACTACCCGCGGCCGATACCCACGTATTGGAATCCCATGGAGCGCAGTCGCGCGGAATCCAGGAGGTTCTTGGTATCTACAATAACCGGCCGTTTGAGCAACTGCTTGATCTTCTGGAAGTCGAGTGAACGAAACTCTGGCCAGCCAGTACCCACCACCAGCGCGTCCACCCCTTCCACGGCGGCGTAGGCGGTTTCACAATAGGTGATAGAGCCATCCAGATAGCTGCGGGCGTCACCCAAGGCTGCCGGATCATAGGCCCTTATCCGGGCCCCCTTGGACAAGAGGGTCTGAGCCAGGCGGATCGACGACGACCCCGCTACGGAATTCGTATTAGGCTTGAAGGCCAGGCCGAGAATGCCGAGTTCTTTGTTCTCGACGTTCTGCACCATGCCGGAGATTTTTTCGACCATGCGGTCGGTAAGCTGCTGGTTAACCTCGCGGGCAGCGCTGAGCACCCGGAGGGGTACGCCCTTGTCTTTGGCCAGCTGGGCCAGCGAATCCATATCCGACTCCGCAAAGAGCCCGCCCATGGTGGTCCCGGGCTGCAGGCAGCGCGGTGCGATCTTCTTATCCAGCCCGAGTGCCATTGAAAGGCTGACCGCATCGGCGTTGACTCTCTCGCACAGACCGGCCAATTCGTTGATGAAGGAGATCTTGGTCGCAACAAAGGCGGTCGCGGCTTCGCGCACCAGTTCGGCCGTCTCGTGGTTGGTCACGATGACGGGCACGCCCCGCATCACCAGCGGGTGGAAAATCTGCTTGAGGGCGGCAATAGCGTCGCCGGACGAGGTTCCCAGGATGATACGGTCGGGCCAGTTGAAGTCCTCGACCGCGCAACCGTCGGTAAAAAACATGGGCTGCGAGACGATGGTGCCGCGCAATTTTGCGTCCCGCAGGGATCGCTCCAGCGCTCCGGCGGTCCCTACCGGCACCGGCGTCACCAGAGAGAAGATGACTTGCTTAGGAGCGTGCCGGGCGATGCGCAGCACCAACTCGGACAGATTCGCCGCACTATCTTCCGCCAGGAAAATAACCTGCGACTTGCGCGAAAAGGACTCCAGATCGGTGGAGTAGACCAGCCGCCCGCAGCGCACACTCCGCTTCACGATTTCCTTTAGATTCTTTTCGAAGAACGGAATGTTCCCCTGGGCCATCTCCACCATGCGGGAGCTGTCCACGTGACAGCAACTGACGGGCGTACCGAAGTCCGCCAGGCAGGCAGAAATCACCGTACCCAAATATCCTGACCCGTAGACCCCAACGTGCATGCAGGACGTCTCCCGAAGGGAACGACAGCGCCGCTTAGCCTGGGGACGGGCCGCTGGAACCACCGGCGCCTGGCTCCTTTATGTACCGCGGGGGCCGGGTTGTGGCAATGCACGTCAGGACGTGGCCCCCAGCTACGCAGGTACATGGCCCGATCTGCCGCCGAGATTCGGGAGTTGGGCGACCGGTTTGCCCTTGCGCAGACTGGGGTTAGGAGGAGGGCCGGGATACCAGGCGGGGACCGAGCCGCAAGGTCGCCAGATCGGTCCAGCAGTTCTGCTCGTCCTCGCGCACGAAGGTCAGTTCCTCCAGCGCAATCCGCCGACTCCCGGTATAGCGCTGCCAGCGCCGCCGGGCCATCTCAAACGCTTCCCAAGCCTGCTCTTCCGAGCTCATCTTGACGATGGTCAGATGCGGAATATAGGACCATTGTTCGGTGAAGCAGAGCACTTGCTGATTCAGTTTGTCATGCAGCTCAAGCATGCGCGATGCCCCGTGAGCGACCCGGATGAACACGGTGGGCGTGACAGGAATGAAGGTCTCCACCTCACCCAGCATCACCTCGAAGGGCTCCTCTTGACTGCAGACCTCCTCGAGCGACTCGAGCGCATCGGCTTCCCTGCCGCACAAAGGGCGCGGTGGGAGGATGGTCAGGTGAGTTGCCAGGTGCGGAAGATCCGGGTGTAGTTCACGCCGGACACGCTCTACGAATTCCCTGGCCGGGTCTTTCACATACCCTACAAGTGCATAACGCGAACTTGCCATGATCGCGCTCTGGATTATACCGAACCCGGCCACCGCATGGCCCGCCGGTCACCAGCCAGGGGACTGCCCATTCCCCGGCGCAGTTTAGAATCAAGACGATACGATTTAGGGGCATGTACTGCTGGGCGTTCCCAGCTGCACCCAAACCTTCTTCACAGCCGTTTCCTCACGCCCAGGAATATCGGAATCGCCGCCAGCTGCGCCGCCACAGAGAAGGCAATCAGTGCCGAGATGGAGACATCGTACAGCCTGCCAATGATCACGCTGCCCAGGAACCAGAAGACTCCGTAGCCCGCCGTGAAAATGCCGTAAGCCGAGGGCCGGCGCCGTTGCGGGACTACGGTCGCGACCGCCGCAGGAATAAGGGACTCGTGGACACCCATACCAACTCCCCAGAGCGCTGATCCTATCAGCGACAGCCGGAGTCCCCCGAGAAAAACCAAGGGAGCCGATACCGCCGATATCACCGTCAGGGGAACCAGGATCGCGAATCCGGCCCGATCAAACAGACGGCCAAACACCAGGCCGCTCGCCGCCATGGCGGGGCAAGCCCGCAGCCTCGATGTTCAGGGGCGTTGACCTCCAGGTCGACCGGCCGGGGATAAGAGAGCCGGGCGATCCCCAGCAGGCCGAGCGTGAGCACGGCCGGAACCAGCAGCATTCCGAAGGCGGTACGGTAATTGCCCCGGCCGACCAGCACCGCGGCGACGACCAAGGGTCCGAAGAGAGCTCCAAGCTGGTCTAAGGCTTCGTGGAGTCCGAAACCCCATCCATAACCCACCTCCTTCGCGGCATGGGAGGGCATCACGTCCCGCGGCGGATTGCGAATGGCTTTACCGGTGCGCTCCAAAACAATCAGCAAAGCAGCCGAGAGCAAGATCGGCGGCCCATCCAAGCGGAGAGGAGGGTTGTGCAACTTCGACGAAATCGCGGAAGGTGAACCTGGAACGAATGCGTTTCGGGGTCGAGCCCATGCGGCATCTGGGCCAGTTCGGGAATGCCGGCCTCGGCGAGTTTGTTGAGAAAGTCGTTGCCCATCTCCACGAATCGCCGAGCCACCCGCAGGTACTCTTTCTCGGCTTCTTCCTGCTCCAGACCCAACCAGGGCGTGTCCTGCCGATAAGCAATCTCCTGGGCCTGGCGCAAGAGCCGGCGGCGGAAGGATGCCCAAGACCCAGCCCAGTCGATGGCAGAGATGCTTCGAATTCCTTCTTGGCGCGCGGCCGACACAAGCTAGGTAGAAGCGACCTTCCGATACACGGCCTGCCAGTTCCTGGGCGTCGTCCGCCACAGTAGCGGCGCCGAGTTCGTCCGCGATGCTCGCCAGCCGCAAAAGTTGGGGTGTGCCATCGATCTGGATCGGTGTCGAGTCAGCCACACTTGCGCCCTGCGCCACTGCCATCGACCTCGTCGCCGCTCTGTTTCCCTGGTCGGCCATTTCGGCTCAGGCCTGCGATCGAACACCTTCCTGGTGGACATAGCGGATCACTTCCACTTCCGACATCGCGATCAGGCCCTCGTCCACCATCTCATCAAGGGCAGGCAGCAGCTTTTGAATGTTTTCTTCGGCGTCGATCACCGACACCATGATCGGCCGATCCGAGGAGCGCAGCAGGTGATGCTTGTGGATGAGCGTGCTGGCCCCGTAACCATCGATGCCCCGCAAAACGGTCGCACCCGCGATGTCGAGCTCCCGGCACTTGCTTACAATGGCCTCGTACAGCGGCTGCTTGTGCCATTTGTCATCTTCGCCGAAATGAATGCGCAGCATTTTGGGCCTGCCTTCCAATTTCATATCCGCGCCTCCTGCCGTCGTTCGGCCTTCTGGGTGTACTTAATGACGTCCACATCGGACAGGACCACCAGGCCCTGCCGCACCATCTGCTCGAGAATCGGCATGAACGCCCGCAATTTCTCTTCCGTGTCGACCACCGACAACACAATGGGACGATCGTGCGAAAGACTGAGGGCCGCGTTCTTGTGAATTCGCCGGTTGGCGCCATAGCCGAGAATGCCGCGATATACGGTCACGCCGGCAATATCGTGCGCTCGCAACCCGCTCACGATAGCTTCGTATAAGGGCTTGCCATTCCATTTGTCGTTTTCGCCGATGTAGATCCGCAACATCTTCGCCTTACCTTCCCGTTTCAGCGGTGGACCTTCGGAGGCAGCTCGTTTCTGCTCCTTCTCGGCCGGTTTGACGATGGTCGTGTCCTGCATTTCGATCAGACCTGTGCCGACCATCTCCTGCAGTTTGGATAGCAGTTGATCCACCTTTTCTGCGGTTTCGATGAACTCGATCTTGACCGGCAGACGGACCGCCAGATCTACAAGCCGGGTGGTATGAAGGTGGTGGTCGGCCCCGAAGCCGGCGATGCCGCGTGTCACCGTAGCTCCTGACACGCCACGAAAGAACAGAAAATCCAGAATCGCCGCGTAGGCGGGGCTCCCGTGGTACTGTTGGTCCTCCGCAACGTAGATGCCGACTTTCTTGCCCGGTCCCGGTGTGAGCACATTCTCCTCCTGCGCCTAGACTGCGCGGGTATCCCTGGACTGGCCAGCGACCGGCCCAGGGCCTGGCCGTGAAAATTGCGCACATCGGCCAGCGGCCCGTTGGTTTTCTCCAGCGCCCCTAGCGAAGTCTTTCAGGATATCGAATGCCTCCGCTGCATGGCTCGATCGGTGCCCATGCCCCAGGCAGGCCCAACCTGATTCTTGGGATCCACGTCATGGTTGTGGGTGGATCGCGAGACTTCCCAGCGCTGCTTTGGTTGTATTCTTACGGACAGGACCAATTGCTTCGCCGGCGGGACTATGCATAGTTTGAGGCACGATCGGCAAAACTTCCCGGTTTCAAGTTGTGCCTCTTCGCCGCTCACCTGCAGTTCCATGATTGCGCCCACAACGGGTTGACAAACTGTTCACGTCTGGCAGTGAGATTGATCCAGCCCCATGCTGCCGCAGCCTACATGCCTGGACGGGAGGAGCAGCAGAAACGCCAACGTTGCCAACCTTCCCGGCGAGGAAAAGAAAGTCAGAGAGCACGCTGTGGGCTTGCCCGAATAGAGTACCTGCCTCTATGATTCACTAAAGGATAAGTCATTGACAGTCGGGGCGTAGCGCAGCCTGGTAGCGCACCTGCCTTGGGCGCAGGGGGTCCCCGGTTCAAATCCGGGCGCCCCGACCAAATTTCTCCTCTCACATCAAGCAGATAGGAGCGAGATACTGCTCGTCTCCTCATTGCGGCGCTCTTCGCCGGGTCAGAAGAGTGTGCCGCAGACTATACAGCACAAACGGGCGCACGCCAGAACCGCCGAGGGCTCTGCGATGCTGTTTTTTCAAGCTAGAAGGCTCGATGTGGCCGCTCTGGGTGGCGGCAGGCCAGATCCAGCCTTCCTGGGGCCTGCCAGGCCTATTCCACCGCTGCTCCAGGATTGTGCGGACTCTCGGAGTCATCGGAAGTAGCCTGCGCGCTGCCTTTGTCTTGCCGTGGGTGACCAACAGGCTGCCGTTGCGGCCATTCACCCAGGTAATAGCCTCCCATCGCAGCCTATAGCATTCTTCGGGGCGAAGCCCCGTGTCCACGAGCAACGCTGTAACCGAGGCCAACGGCTCATGTGCTGCGGCCAGATACCTAGCCTCTTCCTCAACACTGACGACCCGTTCCCGATGTCGCTCGCCGGGAAGCATCTTGATCTTCGGCACTGCTTCCAGAATTCCCCATTCTGACGCGATCCTGAGGATGCGGCGCAGTACGCGCAACGAGGAATGAACCGTGCTGACTTGCAAGCCGCGCGCTTGACGCTGGGCGCGAATTCAGTTGCCATTTCGCTGGTGATTTCGTCGAGTTTCGCATTTGCCAGTGGTCGGTGGGCCTTAATCGCGCGCAGCCCCACGCGGTAGAAGTCAAGCCATGTCTTTCTCGCAGTCGTTGACTCAATCCACGGCTCGAAGCGCTTCTCACAAAATTCGGACAATGTCGGGGCCAGCTTCCTATCTCGAATTCCCACCTCCCCCTTGGCCAAAGCTGTGCGATGGGCAGCCTCCATCTGCCCCGCAACCTCGTCATTGCCCTGCTTCGTGGATTCACGCACCAGCCTGCCGTTGAACATGAATGCCATTGTGCGGTCTCTGGGGTTCGGTACTCGACGCACCGGCGACGGATATGTCTTCGAGGTTAAGCTCGACACCCTCGGGGAGTTGAAGAACAAGTACGGTGTGAACTTGTGAACATGGTGAACATTCTGCCGGGTCTGGGTGTGAATGTGCGTCGAGATAGGTTATCTCTCTGCTCTTCAGCGTCCCGCCCAGGCAGCCACGAAGACCCGGCCGCTTAGCGTGCTAAGTCATGGCCTTAAGCGACCGTCGTTGCACAACCACCTACTCGGAGTGTCGAAGGCCGCCACAGTGGGGCGGCCCCGTGAGCTCCCGTGATGCTAGCGAGGGTTACGGCGGCAACGCCGAAGCTAGGCAGAGCCTCCTCAACCCGCCGGCGTCAGTACTCCGGTCCCCCTGCGGCCCGCACCCACTTAGAATGCCCGCACGGGCCGGAAAACTCGGGATTTGGCATGGGTTCACTAATGCTGGTGCCACCGTACCGGCTCAGGTCCGGGCTGCCGTATTGCGCGTCCTTGCCAAAGTCTTTGATTGTCTGTGGCGATACGTTCCCGAAGTTCCACGCGCACGACGTCGCCTTCCAACCTGAGGTGAGGCCGGGTGAGCTGAACGCCGCAAGGTGCCGGCCGATCGACCAGAACGGGTAGAAGTTGGCACCGGTGGGCGGGACAACACAGCCTTCTCCAGTCGAGGTGTTACACAGGAAGGCCGACCCGTTTGCGTCGGTCTCGAACTGGACCTGCGGGTAAGGCTGGCCTTGGGCATCGTACGGCCCTATGACCTCGAAGGGGGTTGGATGTCCCGGCGAACCGTCTGGCCACGCGTTTGGCTGGTACGAGACGCCGTCGAAATCAAGATCCCCGTTCTGGTAGCGGTCGGCGAAACATTGATTATCGGCTGAAAATGCCGGGATCTTGATACCGTCGATCGTGACATAGCGTTTTCCCTTCGGAAAGCACCAGCCGTCGGCGAACTCGCACAAAGCGCCGCTGTCGGATTGATCGGTTGGGCAGGCCTGTGGGCCAGTAGGGCCTTGTGTTTTGGCGTTCTGGCAAACGCCTGTCGTCGGGTCGCAAGGGCCCTCTCCCACCTGGTCGGGTCCCTCCGACCCTCCCACGCAGGTATCGAATGTCTGGTTATCAGTAAAGGATTGGCCCCCGGGGAAAGATAAAGAAGTCGGGTCCCGGTTGATCAATGACTTGCAGATCTCGGAGTGACCGATCTCCTCTTCCATCAGGACGCCACCCTCGAGCGCCGCCCAGGGGACCTGGTTGTTGATCGACGCAGTGTTGTACTCGGCGTGGAATGTGAAGGGCGTGCCGGCACAAGTGCTGATCGAGGTGTTCATAAAACCGTTTGCGGCGCTGGCTGTCATGTATCCGGTTCGACCGGTGGTCAAGTCTCGGATAGTAGCAGTGAATCCCTGCGGTGGGTCCGTGATCGAGACAACGAGCAGATCGCCGGGGTTGATCATGAGGGTGTGCCGGTTGGGCATGAGAGTGTTTATGTTGGCGAGTTGCGGGCTTGGGGGCCCGGCCGGGACACCGTTTGTCTGCAGGTAGGCGAAATTGATGGGCTCGATGCAGTCATCGTTGCAATTGCCGAACCCGTATGTGCACTCGAGGCTGTCGATCGTAAGCGCTGCGCACCATTGGGTCGCGCTGCAACTTTCGCTGTCGACGAACGGTGTATAGCCCGGCGGATATAGCTGGAGTTCCATAAAGGCGGAGCCAGCAGCCTCCGGGTCACTGCTCGACCCAGAGTTGCTGTCGCTGTCCGGGGTACACGGGTTCTGGGGATAGGAGCTCGGGTCGCACATAGGCAGCCCGAACCATGGCGCAACCGAGAGTTCACCGTAATGGGTTACGCTAAGGGAGAGAGTCGGGCTTTGCTTCGGGTCCACAGGCACCCTCACCACGTAAGTCATGGTATTGCCGGAGCCTGGTGCGCTGGAAATGAACTTTACGCTTGGTTCGTCGTGGCCCACGTACCAGCCGTTGTCGGTGAAGCGTTTGCCGGATCCGTTGACCACCTTGATCGGGTCTGTGCAAAGATCGCCCGCATGCGTCCTCACAGTCTGATAGGTCTTGCTCCAACCGTTGCAGTCAACCTCGTTGATCGGGTTCGGCGGCACCGCGCCTGACGCAGTCGCCGGCGTTGGCGTGCTTGTCGATTGCGCGACCGCGCCAGAAATGGCAAGCTAGCATATGGCAACGGCCATAGGCAGCCAGAAGAAGCGTTGCCAGCGCAAGCGTGCATACTTGGGGAAAGTGCAACAGAGCGAGCGAAACATGATATGACCCTTTCTTTTTATTGTTTGATTTTTTTAGGATTTCCGTGCGCGCGAATACACCAAACTTTTCAAGTTATTGAGCCATTAACTCGGAAAAATTCGCGCGCCTAATCTGCTTTCGTTCACGGGGGCCCGATTAGTCTTGAGAGAAAAATCCGCGCGGAACTATGCCAGGTCGAGATGAATTGAATTTTTTTCTGCCCTGGGATTGAAAAGCGCGCAGGACACTACCACAGATGCGCTGAACGCACAAGAGCCTAATTTCTGGGCGAACAAACAGGAAAGCAGCTCAGGATGTCCTATGTTGGGTCAATCAAGCAGGCCGCATGAGCCGTTGCACCATCGCGTGTGGCGCCTGAGGGGCCCACTGATCATCTCCAATCTCTTTCAGTTTCAGTCCACTGTGCGGGCTAACCCTATCGGCTTTCTCATCCCTGCGATCCGTGGCAGCAGCCTCAACCGCTCGAACTCCAGGCAGAGTTCGCACGGGCAGGGGCCGCCAGCGCGCGGATCAGGCTCAGGGGCGTACCTTTCAGGGGAATGTCCGTGTGTAGTCTCTTTTCTGCAATGAATATGACTTAGGCTACGGCCTGAGATTCAGCTTCACCACCGAAAGACTTGAGTGCGGTAGCTTCATCCTTTTGGATATCAAAGACAGAGGCCAGTCTCGTCATCTGTAGTAAGTCGTGCACCCTCTTGTTAAGGTTCGCCAGTTTCAGTTCTCCACCCTTGTTTCGAATTGTCGTGTGAGTTTTAACCAGCTCTCCCACACCTGAACTGTCTACGTAGGTAACTTCAGCTAAGTTCAAAACGACCCTCTTGCTTCCTTTGTCGGCCAAGTCGCGAACGATCTCACGGAGCATTACGTTGCCCTCGCCCAATGTGATTCTTCCGCTGATGTCGAGCACGGTTACGTCACCGATCTGCCGCAGGCTAGTTTGCATTTCGACCGGAGTTTTGCCCTGCATCCCGAGGCCCAGGCGATCTAGGATTGCGCATGCCGAGCTTGCCATTTCTTGCGATTCTGTTCGAACTACGATCAACGAACGTCCCTCTTTCAGCACCTCCCGGAAAAAGCTCGCGTCCTCAGAGCACTTTTCATCCGGTGTAGGCTGAGGCGCTTCAGCGTCGTGTGAAGCCGCTGATCCGACCGCGCTACCGGCACCCGCACCAGCAAGACCCAGGAGTGCAGCCGCCCCAAAACCCAGGGCAAAAACCGGCCCTATGCCGGGGAGCAACAGGGTGGCAGCGACAACCCCGGTTGTCATCCCGGCGGCTCCGCCAACAAAACCTCCCACGTATGCGCCGAACTCCTTGGCAATGGTCTTAGCCTCGCTTTCGGAACGGGTGAGATACACGATAGATTTCTCTGGCACACCCTGCTGTCGTAATTCCCTAACCGCTTCTTCGGCGCGATCGCGTGATGAAAATACTCCAATTGCAGTTTCCACAGGCCCTCCTCTACCGGCGATGTTTGGGAGCTTAGCTGTACACTGCTGTACCGCCGCACCGCAAAGCAGGCGGAGCCCCATTTATATGGCCAAAACACTGCACCCAACATCAGGATTTGTCAAGCTGCATTGCAGGCGTCGCGGTAGGGATACCACTTACGTGATACCCCGCGCCGGACGAGCGCTGATTAGCCCGTCCGGTTCTTATCTCAGGAGGCAAGCGGGAGAGAATGCCCAGTTGCCCGGCGCTGTTCCCCGGGCGCCCCGACCAAGAAGCTCATCTCCTCATTCAGATAAATCGAGATGTACCCTTCCCACTTTCGTACTGGCAGGAGAGGAATTCTTGATCGGAACCACAGGCTTTCACCCTTCCGAACTCTCGCGCCCACAGCGCTGGTTGGAGCGGATACGGCATACCTTGCTGTCGGTGTGCCCGAGCCACGTGAGACCGACAAAGGTCTCTATGATGGGCACGAACCCCTCGCCTGGCGTACCGGTCTCATTCCACCAGTCGTACCATGCGCCGGCTCCGTAACCGCCGTCTCGCCCTGCCATGCTGGTCTGCCCGTGGCATATTACCGTGAGCTCACCGTCGAGCGGGGTGAGACGCTCGACCATTTGCCCCTGTGCACCGTCAGTGCGGGCGGAGTTGGGACCGGCTCCCGGGTCTAACCCGTCGGCAAAGTCAGAAGTTAAGAAGTGTAACCAGGGATCACACCTCCACGCCCGGTCGTGGGGAGGCGCGATGCGGGCTAATGTCCGCCGAAGGTATAGCCGATCGATCCTCCGTAACGCAGCGCGTGGCTGGAACTGAACTCGACGTTATTGTTGATGAGATAGAAGTGTGCCTCAGGTCGGACGAACAGCCCACCGTGCACGTAGACCTTCAATCCTCCGCCAAACTGCCCGAGAAAATGGGTGCTGGTCGTGTAGTTGGTGCAGCCGGCGAAGCCGCAATTTAAGTAGGGCGAATAGAAGCGGATGCTCTCTGCTCCGATCCCCGCGGATAATTCGGCCGCCAGTCGGCTGGAGAGCCGGGGAATGTACATCGCATCGAAATCCCACAGTACCGGACGGTAAGGAGCAAATCCCGCGTACAATGCCTCGCTGGCTCTCCAGGCGATCTCCCCCCCGATCCCAAAGTTCTTGTGCAGCAGAAAATCACCGCTGATGGCGGGGTAGGCTCCGCCCGTCAGCGACTCCAGCTTGAAGCCCGCCGAATTGGTAGTGGCTCCGGCTGAGCTGATTGTGCCCACGCCGAAAGCGAAATCGATCTGCTGCGCGTAGGCCGCAGATCCCGCAAGCACGATGGCAAAGAAAACTGCGACTACCGAGAGTCTTTTCAAAGCAGTCTCCATTCATGGTTGAGATGGAATGTCCGCGAATATTCGATGCGAATGACAGGATTGACCGGAGGCCGAGGCTCCGCCGCTTTTCGACACCACCCCCCTGATACCGGCAGGCTGAGACAGATGGTCTTCATGAAAGATGCGACCTCCCCCGGCTATGTTGCTTCAGCTGCGGCTTAGCCAACACTGCGTGAGTCATCCCCGCCCTCTTTGCCGTTCTTCATAGCCTCGATGGCTCTTCTCCGCCTGTTCTGGTGTTCCTGGGTGGGCACAATCAAACTCGTTCAGAGGTCCTTATTGGATCGGTCGGGCACTCTCTTGGCGTTCCTCATGCAATCGAGAAATGCTCTACCTGTCGTTGGCAGTAACCCTTCGGTTACCCGAAAGTTGCACATTTATGGTTGCAGTTTAACACTCCTGCAATATGTTTTTTGTATGCTTCGCTTCTAGGAAGGGGCATGGGCGCGGCGCGGATTTCAAAGGTGACCTTACCTCTACAGGTGGCAGCGATCTGCTACCGGTGGCGCGGCACGAGTGTGGAGTTCCTCCTGGTTAACACCAACGGCGGCGGAAAATGGACCTTTCCCAAAGGTGCGCCCCAATCCCGTCTCTCTCACAGCCAATCGGCCGAGCGGGAAGCCCTCGAGGAGGCTGGCGCAAGCGGGATCATCGAGCCGCGGCACTTCCGTCTTTACCTGCACTCCAAGGGTGTGTTCTGGCAGCGCTCCGGCGTGCGGGAATACGTGGTGAAGGCTTTCCTGATGCAGGTACGTCACCTGCAGCGACCGGCCGAGGCCATGCGTCATCCCACCTGGTTCGGCTCCGAAGAAGCCCGCCTGATACTGGCCAAGGGACGCGAAGTGAGGTACGCGGCCGAACTGCAGGCAGTTGTCGACCACGCGCTCGAGCGCATTCGAGCAGCGAGAACCCTGCCTTCCCAGCACGCGCAGGGTGACGGCCGCGCCCTGTGGTAGACACGACCTCCGTCGGCGCTTGGTTACCCCGGTAACTAACTCTCCTGTCGCAATTCTTGGAACAATCGTTCTGCCCGGCCGACGTCGAGCTGGGCGGAGAATCAACCATGCCCCGTAATCCCCTGGTGCTCTTCCTCATAGCATCGGCGGTGGCGGCGTTCGCGCAAGCGCCCTCCACCCAATCCCCCGTTCCCGCGCCCGCCCCGATTTCGACCCAGGGTGTGTTGAGCGATGGAACGGCGGTACGGCTACGCCTGGTGAACGTAAGCGCTCCCAGCGCCGTCCGGGTTGGTGACATCCTGGAACTCGAAGTCGTCGAGCCGGTGCGGGTCCGCAACGTGGTGGTGATCCCCGCGGGCAGCGTTGCCAAAGCCGTGGTCACGAATCCCCAATCGAAAATGAGCAGCGGCCGAGAAGGAGAGATGGACGTGAACTTCCTCGGCGTCGCCCTGTCGGACGACAGCAAGGTTGGGTTGCGCGGCGGAAAACAGCGACGCACCGATCTCACGGTGGTCGCCAGCAGCGGCGGACAGGATGTAAGCATCGCGCGCGACCGAGAGATCACTGCTTATATCGACGGCGACTCGACCTTGGATCTGGTCAAACTGCAGGCCGCCAACCGCCCGACCACCGTGGTGAAGATTGCCTCCAACCCGCCCAATGCGGAAATTTCGGTCGACGGCCGCGCGGTCGGCAACACTCCGTTTGTAATGCACCTGCCTACGGGCGAGCATGCAATAACCCTGCGACAAGCAGGGTACCAGCCGTGGCGGCAAAACATTCACGTCGCCGCGGAACCGGTGAGCCTCGACGTGGCCCTGCTGAAGCAGGATGGCATGGAGTCCACTCCCCCGGCCAACCCGGCTCCCATATCGCTGGGCGAAGCGGCGCGCGCCGCCCGAGCTCGCAAGGCCGCCGAGCCAGCTTCTACCGGCGACGCGAATGCCCCGGCAGCCCAAGCTCCGCCGCAGAACTAGTGCCTTGGCGACTGTAGCGCCGCCGTTCGGGCAGATGTCCGGAAGCTGCCCTCGCCACCGACGGCGGGAATTCCTTCGGGACGGACGGAAAGGTGGCAGCGCTACGGTCAAAGTCCATCTTTGGGCTCACTTCAGGCCCAGACTGGTGGGGTGAACCCCTCGGTTGAGACAATTTTTGATTGGCACACTTGCCGTTGATTGAGTTACACCGTAGCCGGGATGGGGTCTGGGGAAGGGGACGGCGATTGAGTCCCCTTCCCCAGCCATCTCTATAGAAGCTTTCGTCATGCTTGGAAAAACCTCATGCTCGCACTGCGAGACTCGCCCGCGGAGTTTGAATGCTCAGCCTTTCGTTCAAATTCTTCTGGAGAGCAGTAGCCCAGAGCCGAGTGCAATCGCTGCCGATTGTAGTACTGCTCGATGAATTCTTCGATGTTCGCACGCAAATGCTCTAAGTGGTCATACTGGTTCGCATAGATTTCTTCCCGCTTCAAAGTCTTGATGAAGCTTTCGCAACTGGCGTTGTCATAGGGGTTCGCGGGCCGACTCATGCTGGAAATCATTCCGTGCTTCTCGAGGATGGCGATGTATTCTTCACAGGCGTATTGCACTCCTCGATCGGAGTGATGGATCAAGCCTGGCGGTGGCTGTCGTTGGCCGATGGCTCGTTCCAGCGCCGTGATCGGCAAGCGGCTAGCCAACGTTCGATCCAACGCCCAGCCCACCACCTTGCGAGAAAAGCCATCGAGAATCACCGCTAGATACACAAACTCGACTTTCAGCCGAATGTAGGTGATGTCTGCTACCCAGAGCTGATCGATCCCCGTTAACTTCATCCGACCGGCCAGGTTAAGATAGACCTCCAGCGTATGGTCCGAATCCGTCGTGACCACGAACTGTCGCGGCTGCACGGCAAGTAGGTTATCTTCTCGCATAATCCGCGCTACCCGTTTGTGGTTCACCAGCATGCCGCGGCGCCGCAGCTCCGCCGAGACCCTGCGATAACCGTAACGCCGGCGATGATCCACCGCGATCTGCTGAATCGCCGACCGCAATTCCATCTCCTCGTCGACGGGCCACTGTTCCTGCAAAGAGCGATAGAAACTCGCCCGACTTACCGGTACCAACTGACACATGCGCTCGATACTCAAGCTGCCTTGCCGCGACATCACTTCCCGGATTTGGTCGTAGATGTCGGCTCGCCAGAGCTGCTGCTCCGCTGGCGTCGAGCCTCGACTTTTTGCAAGGCACCCTTGAAAAAATCCACTTCCATCGTTTTCTCCGCCAGCAGACGCTTCAACTGCCGGACTTGCTGGCGCAGCTCCGGTGTGCTGGGGACCGGTTCCCCATGCTCCACCGGCTCCAGTTGATCTCGCCACTTGTACAGAAGCCGCCGATGTAAGTCCAGTTCTTGCGCCAGCGCCACGATGTTGTCGCAGCTCTTCAAGCGCTCCACTACCATTCGGCGAAATTCCTTGGGATACCGCCCCACTCGTCTCTTTCCCACTCGCAGTTCCTTTCCCTGCATAGTGTGCCCATAACGAGTGTCTCACTTTAGGGGTTCAGACCAGCAGGCAATCCTCGGGCACTCGTCTCCTGAGATCACGCGAGGGATCTACCTGCACTCGCTACCGGCAGCGGCACGGGAAGCGGTCGAAAAGGTGGAAGGTTTGCTAATTGGACCCAAACAGACCCAAATTGAGGAAATCCCGGAAACGGGATCGTCGCTAATCCAATGAACTCGCTTGGGATAAATGGTCGGGGAGAGAGGATTTGAACCTCCGACCCCCTGGTCCCGAACCAGGTGCTCTACCAGGCTGAGCCACTCCCCGACGATGTGCGGCCGATCTGAACACGCAGGCGCACGGCCGAGAGGCACGAGCATCCGCAAACAGCGGAAGGAAAGCCGCACGCTGCTGACAAATTATAACATCGCATTTCTAGCCAGCATCTGCTGCTAAGATGGCTCGCGGACATCGAACCACCTGCGAACTTGCGGTCATGCCTTCGTCTCTCGCCTCAGTCGGAAATGGAGAAGGCGTTCTTCCGCTGAGATAGCTGGGAGAAGGGATGAGAACAGAACGCAAACATTACATTCGCGGCCTGTGCCGGTTTTGAGAATCGCCGCCAGTTCGCTAGAATGATCGGCCATTTTAAAACGATTTAATGTCATTTACTCTCAGCGCGCGCCGCCTGTACACGCCTCTGCAGAAGGTAGAGTACCCCCTCGTCGCCATTGAGGACAGCCGCATCGTTGCGCTCAGCTCACGTGAGTCGCGCGCGCTGACACAGGGTGATCGCCTGGTTGACCTTGGAGACGCCATCTTGGTACCCGGCTTCATCGACGCGCACATTCATGGCGGTGCCGGCCACGATGTTATGGAGGCCGGCGCTGACGCCCTGGCCGCTGTCGAGCGGTTTCTCTTCCGCCATGGCGTCACCAGTTACTTCCCCACCACGGTAACGGCACCGGCCGACCTGATTCTCGCCGCACTCGAAAGGCTTGCCCGGTCGATTGAAGCCTCGGCGGCGGCTCACGAACCCAAGCGAGCGCGCCCCCTTGGTATCCACCTGGAGGGCCCCTTTCTCAGCCACGTCCGGCGCGGTGTGCATCCGCCAGAGTGCCTCTTGCCTCCAACCCTGGAAATGTTCGAGCGGTTCTGGCAGGCCGGGCGCGGGCACATCAAAATCATGACCATCGCGCCCGAACTCGAGGGGGCGCGGGAAGTCATCGCCGAGGCGGCCCGCAGAGGCGTGTGCGTCAGTGTTGGCCACTCCGACGCTGGCCTCCAGGCAACCCGCGATGCGGTCGCTGCCGGCGCTCGCCATGCCACGCATACTTTCAACGCCATGCGGCCCTTGGGACATCGCGACCCCGGTATCCTGGGAGAAGTTCTGACCGACGCGCGGCTCACCGCCGAGGTGATCGCGGACGGAGTTCACGTCGACCCGGTGGTCGTCGAATTGTTCCTGCGGCTCAAGGGTGCGGAAGGCGCGGTGCTGGTGACCGATGCCACCGCGGCCACCGGAATGCCCGATGGGCGCTACCGTCTGGGATCGCTTGAGGTCGAGGTCCGGGAGGGCAAGTGTATGGCAGGCGGCAAACTAGCTGGCAGTGTGCTCACCCTGGACCGGGCGGTTCGCAATGTCATGACTTTCGCGCACTGCGATTTGCAGCAAGCGGTCCGCCTCGCCACGCTCAACCCCGCCCGCCTCACCGGCAACGCGGCAAGCAGAGGACAACTGGCCGAAGGTTCGCTGGCAGACATCGTCGCACTGAACCCGCGGGGCGAGGTGCTAACAACAATCGCCGGCGGACAGATCGGATAATTTCTCCGCTGACAACGAGGAGACAAATGGCAGAGAGGCGGGACTTCCCCCATCACATGATCAAGGAAATCTTCGAGCAGCCGCAAGGATTGCGTGACACCATCGCGCCCCGAATCGACCTTCGGGAAGGGGTCGTCCAGCTCAATGAGGTGCCTATCAGCCATGAGGAATTGCACGCCTTGCGGCGGATCAACATCGTGGCGTCCGGGACCAGCCGCCATGCCGGCATGGTCGGACAATACATGATCCAGGCCCTGGCCGGGGTTCCGGTGGACGTAGACTACGCTAGTGAGTTCGAGTATCGCGATCCCATGATTGGCCGGGGCGAGTTGACCATCGTCATCACCCAGTCGGGAGAAACCGCCGACACCACGGCGGCGCAGCGCGAGGCCAAGCTCAAGGGGTCCCGCACCGTGGCCATCTCCAACGTGCCCGGCTCGACTATTGCTCGCGAGGCCGACGGCGCAATCTACACTCTGGCTGGCCCCGAGACCAGCATCGCGTCCACCAAGGCGTTCACCGCGCAGATGGCAGCGCTGTTTCTGTTCGCGCTGTACCTTGCTCAAGTGCGCGAGACCTTGTCTCCTGACCGGCGAGCATTCTACATCCGGGAACTGTTGCAACTTCCCGACAAGCTCCGCGCCGTGCTTCGAAGCGACAGTGATTGCGAGAAGCTGGCGGAACAGTTTCAGGCCAGGGACGACTTCCTCTTTGTCGGCCGGGCGATCCACTACCCCGTCGCCATGGATGGCGCGCTCAAGCTGAAGGAAGTGTCTTACATCCACGCAGAAGGATATCCGACCGGCGAGACCAAACATGGCCCCAACGCCCTGATCGACGAGAACCTTCCGGTGGTCATCCTTGCCACTTGTGACCGGAGCGATCCGGGCTCTGTGCTCCGCTACGACAAGAGCCTGGCGAACATTCAGGGCTTCAAGAAGCAAGGCGGGCGCGTCATTGCCCTGGTGTCGGAAGGGGACGAGCCTGTCATCGCGATGGCCGACCATGCCATCCTTGTGCCCCAGGCGCCGGAACTGTTGTCGCCCATCCTGGAAATTGTTCCCTTGCAGCTGTTTGCCTACCACATGGCGGTGAAACGAGGACTGGACGTCGACCGGCCCCGCTACCTTGTGAAGTCAGTTACTCGCGAATAGGCTTCTTCGAACAGGAAACCTGGACAGCCTCACGGCCTAGTTCGGTTTGCGCTTCTTGCCGTCGGCCAGGTGATGCATCAGTAAGGTTTCGGTCGCGCTCCTCAGGCGATCCCCCAGCGGGCTCTCCCTGCGCAGGGCGTCGCTGGACGGCTTCTGGCGGATTGCCTCCCGCAGCTTTTCTCCAACGTCCGACTCCGTGGTAACAACCTGCGCGTAGAACCACAGGAAATGGCGCATCTGGTCGAGCGCCGACCGCAGCACCTGCAACGACTCGACCTGCGGCAGTTGGCTGAGAGCTTCCATCAGCTCCGGGTTCCCCGGAGCCTCCATGGCGGCGTAGTTGAGTTCTCGTTGGATGGTGCGGAGATCTTCCGTAACGCGCAGAATCCGAAGCTGAATCTCTTCGATGTAGGGCTCTTTTTCCATTGTGCCAGTCCAACCCAAAGTGCGCGCCAAGACAACTCAACATCTCATCGCCAGAACCCCAGCGAATAGATGTCCCAAGGGAATGAGCTTTGGTAATTCGCCCTTCCCATGGCACAAAGAGGCTTGCTGGGTGTGGGTTTTAGGCGACCTGGTGATTCCTGCGCCTTGAACACATAGATTCGACTTCCGGCCCCCAGGAGTTCGCACGACCGGGCAGCGACTTTCGGTCCGGCAAAGACGCGCCCGGCTGTTGGGCAGCCCGAAATCAGGCATGTTTGAGGTTCTCCGCGGATGGCGATTCCGCCGAACTGTGATACAACGCTCGCCGTGACTGCAAGGCATGGGCCGGAACTGGTGCGGGCGATCGGGCGCTGGAGTCTGGCCGCTCTGACCGTGAATTCCATTATCGGCAGCGGGGTTTTTGGCCTGCCCTCCGACGTTGCCCGCCTTACCGGGACAGCGAGCCCCGTTGCCGTACTGATTTCCGGAGCAGCCATGGGCGTCATCATGGCCTGTTACGCCGAGGTGGCCTCCTATTTTACCGACGCCGGGGGGCCTTATCTATACGGGCGCGAAGCCTTTGGCCGTCTGGTGGGTATCGAGTCCGGGTGGATGTTGTGGCTGGCCCAGCTCAGTGCGCCCGCCGCCAATGCCAATCTGTTCGTCATCTATCTCGGCCAGTTCTGGCATCGCGCTAGCGATCCCCTGCCCCGCTCTCTGGTGTTGACCTTCCTGGTCGGTTTCCTCGCCCTGGTGAACTACCGTGGCGTCCGCACCGGCACTGAGGTGAGTAACCTTTTCACCGTCGCCAAGCTATTGCCGCTCGGCCTTGTGATCGTTGCTGGAGCTGTCTCTCTAGCCGGAGGTCACAAGGCGGTGCCCATGAACCAGCCTCCTGCCGGAACCAATGCCTGGCTGGAAGCGATCCTGCTTATGGTTTTCGCCTATGGCGGCTTTGAATCTGCACTGGCCCCGATGAGCGAAGCCAAGGATCCAGCGCGCGACGCGGCCTTTGCTCTGTTCGCTGCGCTCCTCTGCTGCACCTTGGTCTACACCCTGATGCAATGGGTGGTAGTCGGTGTCCTGGTCAATCCAGCTTCCAGTTCGCGACCCCTGGCCGACGTCGCCGGGCTCGCCCTGGGGAACAGTGGGGCGACCCTGGTGACCCTGGGCGTTCTCGTTTCCCTGAGTGGTTATCTGAGCGCCAAAATGCTCGGAGTTCCTCGCATCACCTATGCCTTAGCCGAAGGCGGAGACTTTCCTGGAATTTTCGGCGACGTCCACCCGCTTTTCCACACGCCGCACATCTCCATTCTGGCCTTCGCCGCTATCACCTGGTTGCTGGCGCTGCTCGGAAGCTTCTCCTGGAATGTCACACTATCGGCCGTGGCTCGTCTGTTCTACTACGGCATGGGATGTGCTGCTCTCCCTGTTCTGCGCAAGCGGCGCCCGGGGAAAGCACAGTTTCGCCTTCCCGGTGGATTGCTTCTCTCATTTCTGGGAGTCAGCGTGTGCCTGGTTCTAGTCACCCGCGTGGACACCAGTAAATCGCTGATCCTGCTCGGCACGGTGATGGTGGCGTTCGTGAACTGGCTCCGGGTGCGCGACGCTTCGAGCCACTCACGCTCCTGAGCCCTTGTTCCTGCCCGCTCGCGGGTGTTAGCCTTTGCCCGCTGATGAAAACAGGTCTGCGGGCTGTCCTCGTTCTGTTGTCCTTTTTACAACTCCTACCCGCTCAGCGGGACCCCGTGCTCAAGCAGATTGATGTTCCGCATCGCTACTACTATCGTGAGATGTATCTGCCTCAGCTTACGACCGGACCGTCCGCGCCCGCCTGGACTCCCGATTCAAAGGCTCTGCTCTACTCGATGGCGGGCTCGCTGTGGCGCCAGAACCTCGATTCGACGGTCGCCGAACAGCTCACGGCAGGCGCCGGATACGATTATCAGCCCGACTGCTCCCCCGACGGCCGCTGGGTCGTCTACGCGTCCTACCTCCAGGATGCTATCGAACTCTGGGCCCTCGATCTCCTCAGTCATCGCACTGTGCAACTCACCTCGGGCGGCGCCGTCAACCTTGATCCCCGCTTCTCCCCTGACGGCAAGCGCATCGCGTTCGTGTCCACCTCATTCCACGGGCACTTCCACATCTTCCGGGGTGAGTTCAGCGGCGGCGAATTGAAGAACGTGGAGCGTCTGACGGACGAGAACCTCAGTTCCCTCCCCCGCTTCTACTACAGCCAGGTCGACCACGAGATCAGTCCCGCCTGGTCGCCCGACGGCTCGGAACTGCTGTTCGTCTCCAACCGCGGCCACATCTACGGGACGGGCGGCTTCTTTCGCATGAGAGCCGAGCCCGGCGCCGAGCTCCGCGAGATTCACTACGAAGAAACCACCTGGAAGGCTCGCCCTGACTTCTCCCCTGACGGCAAGCGCATCGTCTACGCCTCCTACCTGGGAGGGCAATGGCACCAGCTCTGGGTCATGCCTTCCGAGGGCGGATATGCATTTCCCCTGTCCTACGGCGATTTCGACAACACCAATCCCCGCTGGTCTCCAGACGGAAGGCGCATCGCCTTCATCTCGAATCGTACCGGCAACACCACTCTCTGGATCCAGGTGATTCCAGGCGGGGCGCAAACCGAGCTGGTGGTGAAGCGAAGGCGGTACCTGAAGCGCATGGGAGAGCTGACGATCAGGGTGGTGGACCCGGTAGGGCATCCCACACCAGCGCGAATATCCGTCGATGGAGAGGATGGCCGCGCCTACGCCCCCGACGGTGCCCGGCTCTACGCAGAAGACAACTTTGTCCGCGCCGAGCGGCCCTTCGAGTCGCACTACTTCCACTCGCCTGGAGAGGCGACCGTTACCGTGCCCCCCGGACGTGTCGCGATTGAGGTCACCAAAGGTCTGGAGTATCGCGTCGAGCAACGCAGCGTCGAGGTCGTGGCCCCCCAGCACGCGAGCCTGACCATCGCGCTCGATCCAATCGGCATCCCCGGGGATGGAAAGTCTCGCTGGCTGAGCGCCGACCTCCACGTGCACATGAACTACGGTGGCGTCTACCGGAACCGCCCGGCGAACCTGGTCGCCGCCATGGCGGCTGAGAACCTCCCGATCGCGCAGGATCTGATCGTCAATAAGGAACAGCGCATTCCCGACATCGGGTATTTCAGGACCAGGCCTGATCCAGCCTCAACCCCTGGCAACATCCTGCTCTTCGGTCAGGAATTCCACACCAGTTATTGGGGACACCTCGGCCTGCTGCATCTCGCCCGCCACATCCTGCTTCCCGGCTACGCCACCTACCCCTACACCGCGGCAGCCAGTATGTTTCCCACGAACGCCAACGTGGCTGACATGGCCCACGCGCAAGAGGCGGTGGTGGGATATGTCCACCCCTTTGATTGGCCGCCCGATCCCTACACCGACCCGACGCTCACGCATGGCGGACCGGCTGACGTCGCGCTCGAGTTGCCCGTCGATGTCGCCCTCGGCAAAGTCGACTACATCGAGACCGTCGGTTTCAGCGACCACAAGTCGACGGCTGAGATCTGGTACCGACTGCTGAACTGCGGGTTCCGTCTCCCCACCGGCGCCGGTACTGACGCCATGGCGAACTTTGCTTCCCTGCGTGGGCCCGTGGGTTTGAATCGCGTGTATGCAGCCGTTCCCCTTAGGCCCTTAGACCTTGTCCTCTGGCTCGGCTCCCTGAAACAAGGACGCACCTTCGCCACCAACGGCCCTCTGCTTGGCTTCACCCTTGGCGGCCGTGAACTCGGAGACGAAGTCCGGCTTCCGACGGGAGGGAAAAAGGTGGAGTTCACAGCCTGGTTGCGCTCTCTGGTGCCTGTCGACCATTTGCAAGTGGTTTGTAACGGCGAGGCGGCACGGGATCTCCCCCTTGGGGGGCAACACCAGACCGCCAACCTGCACGACACCATCTCAATTTCCCGTTCCGGATGGTGCCTGCTGCGCGCTTACAGCGACAAGTCCGAACATCCCGTGCTGGATATCTACCCCTACGCAACCACCAGTCCGATCTACATTGCAGTCGAAGGCTCTAAGCCTCATGCCACCGAGGACGCTAGATTCTTCCTCACCTGGATCGACCGCCTAACGACTGCCGTACAGGCGAACCCGGACTGGAACACGCAGGCCGAAAAACAACAGGTCCTGGACCAACTGTCCCAGGCGCGCAAGGTCTACGCAGAATTGCAGTGACGCCCCCGGTCCCAGATCGCGAACTGGGCGCACCGAGATGTGGAGAACATCCGGGAACACCGGAGAATAGATAATCACTTGTCGTGCTGAGTGCAGTGAAAGACCCGCCTTTTTCTGCGGGCAGCGCCGGAACCCCGTCCTCCGTGCTGGGCCCGCCCCCCTGCGCCTGTCACCCTACGGCTTCGCTTCTTCCCGCTCCAACTCCAATAGCGTCCGCTTGCGCGCGATCCCCCACCGGTAACCACCCATCTCTCCATCCTCACGCACCACCCGGTGACAAGGAATCGCGACCGCCACTGGATTGGTTGCGCACGCCCGCGCTACTGCCCGCGCCGCCGTGGGACGTCCAATCGCCCTAGCCACCTCTCCGTAGGATTGCGTCGTAGCGAAGGGCAAACCTTGCAGGTGTGACCACACCCGCCGCTGAAACGCCGTCGCCTGGATATCCAGCGGCAGCTGCTGGTTGAGCTTGTGGCCTCTCATCCGGCTCAGCAGTGCCTTCACCCAGCCCCACATCGACTCGTCGTCCCGTTTGCGGGTCGCGAACGGGAACTCGTGCTTCAAGCCCTGGACCAGCTCTTCGTCGGAATTCGCGAACTGGACAGCGCAGATGCCCTTCTCGGTCGCCGCAACCAGCATGCGTCCCAACGGCGAATCGGCACAGGCATAGCGGATCACTGCAGCGATCGCCCCCCTGCGGTACCTATCCGGCGTCATCCCCAGTTGCGACGTCGCGCGCTCATACAGCCGGCTGCTCGAGCTGTAGCCCGCATTGTAGAGCGCGCGCGTCACGTTGTGTCCCGCCTGTAGATGACGCTTCACCAGCCTCATACGGCAGGAATCCGCGTACGCCCGTGGCGTGATGCCAAGGGTTTTCTTGAAAGTCCGTTGCAAATGAAACGGGCTCAGCTCGAAGGCAGCCCCCAGCCGAGCCAGAGTCACCGGCTCGTCGAGGTACTGTTCGATGAAACGGCAGACCCGTCGGACCAGATCGGTTTGCGAATTCCGCGCCGCCGCCCTGGGATGGCACCGCAGACAGGCGCGATAGCCTGCTCTCTCGGCATCTTCGGAGCGCCGGAAAAAGGTTACGTTCTCGCGCCGCGGCCGCCGCGCCGGACACGAGGGACGGCAATACACGCCCGTGCTCGAGACCGCGAAAAAGAACTCGCCGTCGCGGCGTCCGTCGCGGGCCAGCACCGCATCCCACCACTGTTTGACCGGCATGGCCCCCATCAGCGCCTGACCTTCATTGAGTATCGCATTGCTAGTCATGATTCGAAAGCTTAGGCGGCAAGCGGGCGGAGAACTATCCGGATCTTGCGGTCAAACGGGAAACGTCCGTGCGGTCGGGCGAGCCTTTTGGCTGACCTTGTGGAAGCATCGGGGGCTCAGTGCGGCAATGGCTGCAACCGTCCGAGGATGGTCGCGATGCCCGCCCGTCGGCGTATCTCATTCAGCAGTGCTTGGGCGGCATTGCGGTAGGTTTTCGTGGAATCCGTCGGATCGGCCCAGACGGCCTCATAGATAATCTGCGTCGCCTCTTTCAGGTCCATGTGCAGGGCCGCCTCGGCCAGGTCGAGTCTTTCCTGCACACGGTCGTAGCACGTTTTGCATACCGTGGCCGGGTCGCGGGTTCCTTCGTCATGATCGACCAGCAGGCAGCTCGCGTGACCCGAAGGGCTCATCTCCACGTGGGCGGCATACAGCTTGGCCTTGAATTCGCGCAGAAAACGCTCTCTCTCGGTGTCCAGACCTCCGTGGTCCGGGAGAGACTCCGGCTCAGGCTCTGTTGGAGCGCTCCCGGTGAGGGCGGAGATGCGCTCGCAGGATCTGCAGACTGGGCAGGCTGGCAGGTGCGCCGGGTAGTAAGTTCGGCACCTCGCGCACGGCAGACCGTAGCCCATGGGCTTAGGATCGAGCAAGCCCGGTTCCGGACTGCGCACCGCCGCGGGACGCTGAGGTTGGCAGTTTTGGCTCTGGGACTGCAAAGCGGCGCGAGCCGCGCTGCCGTTGGCGGATTGCGCAGGACGATTGGGACTTCCTGCCTTACCCCCTTGCGTCTGCATTTTGGGGCTCCAGGGAATGATTTTGTGGTCATTCTAGGCGGATTCGCCCTAATTACCGACGCACGGTAGTACATGCACTGCAGCGACCGGCCGTCCAGGGTTCAGGCCTGACCGGTTTCCTGGAGCACGGAGTCTGTGGAGAGTCGATGCAGCGCCGGCGCCCCCCCCCGCGTCCCCTGCAGAAGAAGCCACTTCGGAGCTCTGGTACGGAACTCGTCGCTACGGCCGGCTGGCAGGCCGGATCAGCCGCAACAACTCCTCTTTCCGTGCCCGATACAGCTTCTGGCCGGGGTCCAGGCGGGAGGCGATTTCCAGTTCCCCCAAAGCCTCGTCGTTACGGTTCATGCTCATCAGACAGGCCGCAAGAAAAAAGTGATTGTCCGCGGTCGGCTCCAGACGCACCGCCTCGCGAAACTCCTTCTCTGCCGCCTCCAGGTTTTGCAGCTCGAAAAGGGCCGTCCCCAGCGCCTGGTGTGCTGCCGCGGAATCAGGATTCAGCAAAACTGCGATCTTCAACTCACGCACGGCTTCGTCGGGCTGCCCCGCCAGCATGAGCGCCTGTCCCAGCACCCGGTGCTCGGAGGAGCCGGTCGGGTTCTCCTGCACCACCAGGCGAAGTTCAGCGACCGCGCTCGCATAATCCTTCTTCACCATATACGCCCGCGCCAGGCAAGTGTGCCCCCCCTCCCACGCCGCGTCCCGTCGGTAAAGCTCTCGCAACTCCGCGATCGCCGCCTCGTACTCTCCCTTGTCACAGTAAGTGTTGCCCAGGTTGTTGCGAATCGAGGGCTCCTCCGGCGCCAGTCGCTTGGCTTCGCGGTATTCTGCAATGGCATCGTCCAGCCGTTCCAGGTCGTGCAGCACTACTCCCAAGTTGCTGTGCGCTTCCCAGAAGTCGGGTCGAAGGCGGATCGCGTGACGGTAAGCTGCAACCGCTCCTTGCGGATCGCCACGGTCGCGCAGGGCAATGCCCATGTTGTAATACACATCCGCATTCTCGGGCTCCCGCGAGAGCGATTCCTGGTAGGCGTGTACTGCCGCGTCGTAATGACCGGTGGCGTAGAGGGCTAGCCCCAGGTAGCGGTAAGCCTCGGAGTTCTGAGGATCCATGCTGAGCGCGGTGCGCGCTTCGGCAATCGCATTATCAGTATCTTCGAGCCGGTAGAAGAGGTATGCCAGGCGGCTGTGAGACTCCGGAAATCCCGGCATCAGGCGTGCCGCTTCGCTGAATTCGTCGAAGGCCTTTTCCCATTGCTCCTGCTCGCGAAGCATGTGGCCCAGTGCGAAGTGCAAAGCGGCATTGTCGTGATCATCGCGAAGCAGGTTCCTCAGCAGAGTCTCGGCCGCCTCGTATCGCTTCTGATGTGCCAGTTGCGCCACCTTCACCATATCCGTGGAGCAGGAGGCGGACCCGGGTGCACTTGTGGGACGCAGCCTTTCCAGGGCCTGGATGAGGCCCGTCCCGGCACCGGCCTCGCGTAGATCCGCGAGGTTTTGGGCGTTCAAGGAGAAAGCCACCCCACTGCCCGCCGCGAGTTGCGCGAGCCGGTCGTTCGATATTCCGCCCGTCAGCCATGCCAGCAACTGACCGCAATCCATCGCGGGCATGGGCTGACCCACCCCCCTGGCGCTCACAAGTAGGGGAACAGAAAGGACCAGAGCAAAGGACAGTCGCTTCACAAAGCTCCTTCGCCATGGGGGAGTGTGGCTTTCGAGGCTGGGGAAAAGGTCCGCCTTGGGTGGAGCCGCGCTTGACTGTATTTTCAGCCCGGTCAGCCCAGTCCGCTTCCACGGAGGCGTTTTCCCGCCACCTCTTGGGTTGCTTCCGCAACGATAGCCCCACCCGCTCCCGCCCGGTAGGTCACGGAAGTAATGAGCATGGTCGGTCTAAGTTATTCAATCGCTGGACCATCCTTCCTGGTGCTATCCGCCAACGGCCAGGCCTCTCCTGACGTCTGTTGCACGTCATTGACGGGCAACCCTACCTCCGGTAACGTTAAACGGGAGTCGGAGGTTTGTATGTTTGAAGGGCTATTTCAGCCGATGCACCTGCTGGTGATTTTCTTCATCGCCCTGCTGGTGTTCGGACCGAAGAAGTTACCGGAATTGGGCAAGGGCCTGGGCGAGGGCATTCGCGCTCTGAAGGATGGCATGAAAGAACAGCCCGCCAACCAGGCTAAAACGGCGAGTAGTGAGCCGGCGCAGCCCTCGGGCGAAGCTAAGAGTTGACGAAGCCGCGTCGTTGCGGTGCTTGCTTTGCGCATCCAGAAGCCTGACTCTTGTTCGCAGGCAAGGCCGTTCTCTTGGATCTAACGCGTTCTTCGGATTTCCTCGGCGTCTAATTCAACCAGTGCACCAAGCCAAGTAGCTCGTGCGGGGTTGGCAGCGGTTTTCCCGGTGCGCCTCTCGGGTTCCCAGCACCGCTAGTCCGCGGAATCTTCAACCTGAGATTCCTCAACCTACATAGAACTTCATTTTACAAGCTAGGTCTCTTGCGGAAAGGGCACGGCTTCACAGCTTGCGGTGAGGCAACTGCAGCGCCGGCCAGTCTGCCCTGAGTGAAGGCGAAGGAGTAGGCGTCTCGCCGCCACCCTATTTTTTTTTCTTGGAGGAACGTCTTGCGCAGCTTACGAGCAGCAGTACCGCCCCTGTTGGTTGTTCTCGGTAGTTCCGCACTGTTCGCCGACCAGGTCATGCTCAAGAATGGCGATCGTCTCACTGGTTCGATCGTCAAGTCGGATAAGTGCCCCATCAAGACCGAGTCTGAAGGGGAAGTCACCGTTGGCAAATGCCTCGTCATCAAAACCGAGTTTGAAGGGGAAGTCACCGTGCAGTGGGAGGCCATCCAGGAACTCAAGTCCGAACAGCAACTGCACGTCGGCCTCGCGGACGGCAAGACGGTGGTCGGTCCCGTGACCACCAGCGACGGGAAACTCGAAGTCGCCACCAAGAGCGCCGGAACCGTAGAAGCCCCGAAGGAGTCCGTCCTGGTCATGCGCAATGACGCCGAGCAGGCGGCCTGGGAAAAAACCCAGCACCCCGGCCTTCTCGAGGGCTGGAACGGAGGCCTGGACCTGGGCTTTGGCCTCACCCGTGGCAACAGCCAGACCAAAAACCTGGCCGTGGCGTTCAAGGCCACCCGCACCGGCCTCCGCGACAAGCTCACCCTGTACGAGGGCACGATCTATGCTACCAACGACGCTCCCGGCGCGGTGCCCAGCACCACGGCCAACGCCAACAAGGGCGGTATCCGCTACGACCGCGATTTCACGCCTCGCGTGTTCGGCTTCGTGAACACCGACTTCATGACCGACGCCCTGCAGGATCTGAACCTGCGTTCGGTCTTCGGCGGCGGCTTGGGCTACCACCTCATCAAACGCGAGAGAACGACCCTCGACCTGCTGGGGGGCGCCAACTACACGCGCGAGAACTACGTGCCCTTCACACGCAATTTCGCCGCTGCCCAGGTGGGGGACGAATTCATGCAGAAAGTCGGCAAGTCGACGGTCATCACCCAGAATCTTTACTTTTTCCCCGACCTCACGAACACGCCCGGAGAGTACCGAACCAATTTCAACTTCGGGACCGTCACAAAGATGACAAAGTGGCTCGGGTGGCAGAATAACTTTGGGGACATCTTCGTGACCAACCCACCGCCAGGCAGGCGGCAGAATGACATTGTCTTCACCACCGGCCTGAACCTGGCCTTTACCCACTGATTCGGGGTACTCTCCCTCGACAAAAGTGGGTCAGCCCAAGGAACCGTCACTCGGACGACGATCAGAATTTGAGCGCCCGCATGGCCAGGCCGGCAACCACTGCTCCCACCAGGGGGCACAGCGCCGGAATCGCGGCGTAGCCCCAATCCGAGGAACCTTTCCCGGAGATCGGCAGCAGCGCATGGGCGAGGCGCGGCCCCAGGTCGCGTGCCGGATTGATCGCGTACCCCGTGGTCCCGCCCAGAGACAACCCAATGCCCCACACCAGGCATGCCACCAGATAAGCTCCGAGCCCGGGTGTCAGTCCGATTCCCGCAACCCGTGTGGAGAAGATTGCCCCCACCAAGAATACCAGCACAAAGGTCGCCAGCACTTCGCTGATCGCATTGGCCACTAGGCTGCGGATCGCCGGGATCGTCGAATAGCAAGCCAGCTTCAACCCGGGATTCGGCGTTTCCTTCCAGTGCGGCAGGTACTGAATCCACACCAGCGTCGCGCCTACCATCCCTCCCAGCAACTGCGCTGGAAGATATGAAGCAAGTTTCGAGAAGTCTCCGGAGACAACAGCAAACCCGAGAGTCACGGCCGGGTTCAGGTGCGCGTCCCTGCTCCCGCAGGCCACGGCGGTGAAGATGCCGCACAGCACAGCGAATGCCCATCCCGACGTAATCACGATCCAACCGCTCCCCTCGCCCTTCGATCGCTTCAGCAGGACGTTGGCCACCGCCCCGTTGCCCAGCAGGATCAGCATCATCGTCCCCATAAACTCGCCCACAAATGGTGAAGCCGTCATCTCCAAGCCTCCAGGTCCAAACGTTGGCCGACTCACCAGCCTTGCGCTTTGAGCAGATCTGATCACGATTGACGATACCGCGGTCACAAACTGGGCTAATGGCTGCAGCACGTGGAGCTCGTTACCCGATCCGCAACGCTCAGCCATCCACCCAGTCGAATGTCCGCATAACGGCTTTCTTCCACATCCGGTACATCTCCTCGCGCTTCCGGTCATCTAACCGGGGCCGCCAAGTGTGATCGACCGCCCAATTGGCGCGCAAATCATCCAGGCTCTTATAGAAGCCCACCGCCAGCCCCGCCGCGTACGCCGCACCCAGCGCCGTGGTCTCCCGCATCACTGGGCGCACCACCGGCCGGTTCAGAATATCCGCCTGGAACTGCATCAGACCGCTGTTGGCCACCATCCCGCCGTCGGTGCGCAGGGAATGGAGCGCGATTCCGGAGTCTTTCTCCATTGCCTCCAGCACGTCGCGCGTCTGAAATGCGGTGGCTTCGACCACGGCACGCGCCAGATGTCCTTTGTTCGCAAAACGCGTCAACCCCGCGATCACACCCCGTGCGTTGTCTTTCCAATAAGGGGCATACAGGCCGGAAAATGCGGGCACGAAATAGACTCCACCGTTATCGGCGACCGACCCGGCCAACACTTCGATATCAGAACTCTTCTCGATGAGCCCCAGGTTGTCCCGTAGCCACTGCACCAGCGCACCCGTGATCGCGATGCTCCCTTCCAAGGCGTAGAGTACCGGCTGCTCACCCAGCTTATAGGCAACGGTCGTCAGCAGCCCATGTTTCGACGGCACCGGCCTGCTGCCCACGTTCATGAGAAGAAAGCAGCCAGTGCCGTATGTGTTCTTGGCTTCTCCCGGCAGGAAACACGTCTGTCCGACCAGCGCCGCCTGCTGATCGCCCAGAATGCCCGCGATGGTCGTCTCCTTGAGCGCGCTCGCCCTTGTCGTGCCGTAGACTTCGCTGCTGGAGCGGATGCGAGGCAACATCGCGGCGGGAATCGAAAATGCGGCCAACAGTCCGGCATCCCACTCCAAACTCCCCAGGTTCATCAGCTGCGTGCGGCTGGCGTTCGTCACGTCCGTCACGTGAATTCCCCCGTGTGGTCCGCCGGTCAGATGCCACACCAGGAAGGTATCGATATTCCCGAACAGCACCTCGCCCGCCTCCGCCCGCTCACGCGCGCCCGGCACGTTCTCCAGAATCCATCGAATCTTCAGACCACTGAAATACGTAGTGAGCGGAAGTCCGGTCTGCTCCCGGAAACGGTCTTGTCCTCCCTGCCGGGAGAATTCCGCGACCGCATCAGCCACGCGCGTGTCCTGCCACACGATCGCGTTGTGCACGGGCTTGCCGGTCCGCCGCTCCCAGACCACTGTGGTCTCTCGCTGGTTGGTGATGCCGATCGCCGCTAAGTCCGCGGGACGCAACGAGCGGTGTTGCAGCACCGCTGTGATCACCTCCTGCGTTCGCTGCCAGATCTCCTCCGCATCGTGTTCCACCCACCCCGGGCGGGGGTAGATCTGCTGGTGCTCCCGTTGCTCGCTGGCTACAATCTTTCCCGCGCGGTCAAAGATGATAAAGCGCGTGCTCGTCGTCCCCTGGTCAATCGCCCCGAGAAACCCCGCCATCCTCACCGCCTTTCCAGCGGCGCCGACAAGAGTCTCGCCCGCCGCTCGGTCATGACAGTCTGGAACATCCCCTAGGCCGGCGGCTCCTTTCGGACTCCGATCGCACTCTGCCTCCTGCGGATCTGTCCCACGTAGCCGCTGACCGCTTCGTTCTTCTGTGCCTCCGACCAGTCCAATTGCCGTGCCAGATAAGACGCCACCACCGGAGCTGCCTCCACCGCCAGTTCCCAGCTGAAATATTCGAGGCCCAGTCTCCGCGCCAACACGTCCTCGATGGTCACGGCCATTTCCCGCCAAATCGCATGAACGATCTCTGCCCGGATCGCTGCTGACCCGGACACCATGCTCCGCCGCAACTCCGGATCTGTTTTCGTCAAGAAAACGACCTCCGCCGCTCCGCTCCCGAACTTTTGCGCAAGGTGGCGGGCGACAGGCTCCTCCAGACCGAATTCCCGCACCAGATCCTTCCAGTAATCGGGCCTGTATGCCTTCCCTCCTTCCAGACGATGATGCCGCGTGGGACTTGGCAGAACCGCCTGTCCGAGATATCTCCCCACCGCATCGACCGCGTCTTCGCCCATCGCCCGATAAGTGGTCCACTTCCCCCCCAAGATGCTGATCAGTCCGCTCTCCGGGTCCACTTCGACTTCGTGGTCACGTATAAGTTTCCTGGTGGCCCGCGCGTGGTTGGATCGCACCAGCGGTCGGATTCCCGCAAAGGCGCTGACAATCTCCTGGATCCCTCGCGGCCGCGCCAGGTAGGGGTTCAGGTGGCTCAGCAGATATCCCGCTTCGGCCTGCTGTACCGTCAGATCCGCCTCCAGCGTGGTCTCCCGGTCGGTCGTTCCCACCAGGAGCCTGCCTTGCCAGGGAATCGCGAAGATGACACGGCCGTCTTCAGTTCTCGGAACCAGCAATGCCTCACTGGTCGCATCGGCCTCAAGCGGCAAGAGGATGTGAACTCCCCGGCTGAGCACCAAGCGGGCCACGACCCCGGGCGATGCCAGGCTCCGGATCCTGTCCGAGAACGGCCCGGTCGCGTTCACGAATGCCCGGGCCTGTACTGCCAATCGCGCTCCTGCAAGGCGGTCCTCGAGAATCGCCACCGTTAGCTTGCCGTTCGAGTCTTTCTCGAAGGCAATCACCTTGGCGTAGTTGGCAGCTTCTCCTCCGGCCGCGACAAAGGTGTTGACCAGGGTCAAGCCGTAGCGCGCGTCATCCAACTGCCCGTCGAAGTAGACGACCGAGCCCGCCAGCTTCTCCGCCGCCAGCCCTGGCATACGCCGGCGAGACTCGGCAGGGGAAAGCTTCCGGCTGGGACCCAGACTCGCCCTGCCCGCCATCCGCTCATACAGCTTCATGCCAAGGCCGTAGTAAAGGGTCTCAAAGCGGTGGCGGCACGGAATCAGGATTTCGAGCGGGTGGGCCAGGTAGGGAGCATTCTCCAGCAGCAGGATTCGTTCGCGCAGGGCGCGCCGGACCACCTTGAGTTGTCCCAGGTCAAGCTCAGCGAGCGCCTGCTGCAGATATCGCACGCCCCCATGCACCAGCTTGGTGGACGCGCTCGAGCTGGCCGAGGCGAAGTCGCCTGCATCAACCAACGCGGTCTGCAGCCCTCGCAGTTGTGCTTCCAGAGCGCACCCCGCGCCGGTCGCGCCCCCACCGATCACGCAAACATCGAAGCGGCGGACGGCGAGCTCTCTAAGCACCGCGGTGCGGGTCTTCATTCCGCTGGTAGCTTACTAAGAGGATCTTCCTGGAGTCGAGGTGATCGAGACCAGTTCCTAGCTGGCGCTTCGCCGCCTTTGCCGTGGGCGTCGTACCCTCGGGCAAACGCCTGACTAAGCGCCGGATTTTCCCCAGTGGGCCACTGCCCAGCGCCAGGCTGTTCAATTCACTGCCCCGCAGGCTGGCGGGGCGACTGATTCTCTACCATCGGCAGCTTGGCTGTGGTCCAGCCTCCACCAATCGCCTTGATCAGCAACACACTTGCCCCCATCCGTCGGCCAGCGATCTCCACCTCCGTTCGCTGGTCATTGAGCGCAATGCTCTGGGCTAGGATGACCTCCAAGTAGGTAGCCACGCCCCCCTTGTAGCGATTGTTGGACAAGGTCAGTGAGCGTTCGGCTGCAGCTACGGCGGCTTGCTGGGTTTGCGCTTCCTCCTCCAGAATGCGCAAAGCGGCCAGATTATCTTCCACGTCTTGAAATGCTGCCAGCACGCTCTGGCGGTAGTTCGCCACCGTCTGGTCGTAGAAGGATTCTGCCTGGTCGTTGACCGCGCGCCTCCGTCCGGCGTCAAACGCCGTCACCAGTGCCGAGGCCCCCCCCAGGATGAACCCGCTGGGACCGCTGAACCAGTTGGAAATGGTACTGCCTTCAAAGCCGCCCGAAGCGGTCAGCGTAATGGTCGGGTAATAGGCGGCTTTGGCGACTCCGATCAGGGCGTTGGCCTGCGCCATCTGCCGCTCGTTGCTGCCGATGTCCGGCCGCCGCTCCAGCAGATCCGAGGGCAATCCAACCGGAATCACCGGGGGGGTGTTTGCCGGTGGCGCCGTGGGCAAGCTGAACGTCGAGGCTGGCTGGCCCACCAGCACCGCGATGGCATGTTCGACCTGCGCCCGCTGCACCCGCACGTCGATCGCCTGCGCTCGCGTCGTCTCCAGCTGGGTTTGCGCCTGCGCAACATCCACCTGAGACGCGATCCCTCCCGTGTACCGGTTTTGAGTCAGTTCCAGGGCTTTGGCGTAGGCCACAACGGTGGAGTCCAGAAGCTGCGCCTCGGTGTCGAGCGTATGCAGCTGGAAATAATCATAGGCCAGCTCGGCGTGCAAGCTCAGGCTGACGCTTTCCAGGTCCGCCGCGCTGGCTTGGGCATTCGCCCGTGCCGCCTCCACGGTACGCCGCACCCGCCCCCACACATCCACTTCGTAGGAGGCGTCCAGCCCCAGGATCAGGTCGGTGTAGGTGTTGCTGGGCGACGAACTCCCAAAGGGACGATGCGCGGAGGCATGATTCCGGGTTGCGATCACGCCTCCGGTTACTGTCGGGTAGTAGGCGGATCTTGTCTGCCGCACCAGGGCGCGAGCTTGTTCAAACTGCGCTTGTGCGGTTTTCAGCGTCTGATTGGAGACACTGATACGCTCTTCCAGAGCGTTCAGCTGCGCGTCCTGGTAAAGCTCCCACCACTTCCCCTTGCTGATCTGATCGCTGGGCTGGGCGGTCTTCCAATTGGGAGGCAATTCTTTGTATTCAGGTGGAGTCGGCGCCGGAGCCCGCGAGTACCTCGGCCCCACCGCGCATCCGGCCAGCGCCAGTCCGCCCACACCCAGGAGGGCTGCGCTCCACCATCGCGCCCGGCTGGTGGTGTTCCACTGCCTCTGGCTCACTTTCCGACTCCGGCGGAGCTGGCGCCGGCTTGGGCCAGCCGAACTTCCTGCCCTGTGACCAGAGAGTCCGGTGGGTTTACCACCAGCTCTTCATCGCCGTTGAGACCCGAAACCACCTCGGCGTCGGTGCCGAAATCACGGCCCAGCGTCAAGGGGGTTAGCACCACCTTGCCCTCCTTCACCGCGGCCACGCGCAAGCCCTCGGAGCGGAACAGCAGCGTGTTGACCGGGATGGTGAACGTAGCCACATCACCCGGCAGCTTCATGTGCACTTCCGCATAGGAACCCGCCAGCAGCGTACCGGTTGGATTGTCCACCCAGATCTCCACCAGCAAGGTTCGGGTCGAGAGATCGATCGCGTCGGCGGTGTGTACCAGCGTGCCCTGAAAGCGCCGTCCGGGAAATTCCGCAAGAACCAGGTCCGCCTTCAACCCCGGTTTCGTCCAGCGCGAGTACATCTGCGGGACGTTAATGTAGACGCGCAGTCTCTCCGGCGCCACGATGTGAAAGAGCTCGCTCTTGGTTCCTCCGCTGCTTCCGGCGTCGATCAACTGGCCGATGTCGGTGTTGCGGGCCGTGATGACTCCATCAAACGGGGCGTAGATTTTCTGGAACGACACGGTCTCTTCCAGGCGCTTCACATTAGCCTGGGCGGATTGCATGATGGCCTTTTTGGCGGCGTAGTCTCCGGCGGCGTTGTCGGCATCCTGCTGCGAAACCGAGTCGGTCTTGAGCAGGCCTTCGTACCGCTTCGCTGTGATCTCGGATAAGGCCAGGTTGGCTTGGGCGGTCGCCAGATCCGCGCGCGCCTGGTGCAGTTGCTGATCGACTTCCGGCGCATCAATCTCCGCCAGCAGCTGTCCGGTTTTCACTCTCGCCCCAATATCGACGTACCAGCGCCGGAGATAACCGTTCGTGCGCGCATAGATGGGAGCATCCTTAAAGGCCTGCACGTTCGCCGGCAGCACGATCTCCTGGCCGGGCGCGGATCGCTTGGGCTGCACCACCACCACGGTCGGCACTGCCAGCTGCGCCGTGTCTTTCCGCAGCGTCGCCCGCGCCCGCACCCGAGGTAGGATGCCGGCCACGACCAACCCGGCCACGATCAGGAAGGCAACCAGCGCGGTCAGCCAGGGAGAACGGCGCGGTTCGACCTTGCTCGACGGCGCCGCCGGCGTGGTCTGCTTTTCCAGGTTGTATTGCTCTTCCACCTGCATCGGATCTTCCTCGGGCTCTCCCTACTGATGTCTGATTTCAGCCTTTCGATTCAGCCGCCCGCGTTCTCCAACCATGGAGAATGCTGAACAGAACCGGTACGAAGAAAAGGGTTGCCACGGTTGCACAGAGCAGTCCGCCGATCACTGCCCGGCCCAGCGGAGCATTCTGCTCCCCGCCCTCGCCCAAACCCAGCGCCATGGGCACCATGCCGATGATCATCGCCAGCGCCGTCATCAGCACTGGCCGGAAGCGCGTGAAGCCCGCCTCGAGCGCCGCCCTGACCGCATCCTTGCCCTCTTCCATCTGTTCCTTGGCGAAGCTCACCACCAGGATGCTGTTGGCCGTGGCCACTCCCATGCACATGATCGAACCGGTCAGCGCCGGTACGCTGAGCGTGGTCCCGGTGACAAACAGGAACCAGGCAATCCCGGCCAACGCGGCGGGCAGTGCCGAGATGATGATGAACGGATCGAGCCATGACTGGAAATTCACCACGATCAGCAAGTACACCAGCAGAATCGAGAACACCAGCCCGCTCAGCAGGCCCACGTAGGAAGACCGCATGGTCTGGACCTGGCCGCGCACCACCAGCTGCGTCCCATGGGGCAGATCCTTTCTCATCTCTTCTATGATCCGCTTGATGTCCCGCGACACCCCGCCCAGGTCTCTTCCCTGCACCGAGCCATAGATGTCGATCACGGGCTGAATATCGTAGTGCGAAAGCACCGCCGCTTCGGCTCCCCGGGTGATGGTTGCCAAACTGCCCAGAATCTGCGGCGCCGCATTGCCGGAACCGGTCACGGGAATGTTCTCCAAGCCTTGCAGCGAGTCCAGGCGGTATTGCGGAGTCTGGGTAGCCACCGCATAACTGACGCCGTTCTTCGGATTTAGCCAGAAGGCGGGCGAGGTCTGGAAGCTGCCGCTGAGCGAGATCAGCAGGTTGCTGGCAACATCGCGCTGGGTGAAGCCCACCATGTCGGCTTTGGTCCGGTCCACGTAGATGTGCAGCCGGGGCTGGTCGAAGGGCTGCTGGATTCTCATGTCGACCGTGCCCGGCACGTAGCGCACCCGTTGCAGCAGCCGGTCGGCAAATTGCCGGTTGTCCACCAGGTTGTAGCCAATGATCTGGATGTCAATCGGTGCCGGCAATCCGAAATTCAGTATCTGGCTCACGATGTCGGCCGGCAGGAACGCGAAGCTGACTCCGGGAAACTGGTTCGCCAACTTCATGCGCAGATCGTGCACGTACTCTTCGGTCGGCCGGTGCTTTGCCGTCAGGCTGACCAGAATGTCGGCGTCAGCCGGACCGATCGGTGCCGACGTGCTGTAAGAGAGGTTGATCCCGCTGTACGGCAGTCCGATGTTGTCGATGATGCTCGAGACCTCGTCCGCCGGGATTTGCTCCCGGATCGACTGTTCCACCAGGTCGCACAGGCGCGCCGTCTCTTCGATCCGCGTGCCGGTGCGGGCCCGCAAGTGCAGCTTGAACTGACCGCTGTCCACCGCCGGGAAGAAGTCCTGCCCCAGCCAGGGCACCAGCAACACGAGTGATGCGGCACAAATCGCAAAAAATCCCACCAGGAACGCCCGTTGGTGTTGCATGCAACGCTCGAGGAGCCGGTGGTAGCTCTCCCGGAAGCCTTCAAAGCCCTCCTCGAACCGGATTTGCATCCTCACCAGCGGATTAGCACTTCTCTCCGCCAGGTGACTGGCTTCCGCCTCATGGCCCCGCAACAGATACTTGGCCATGGTGGGCACAACCGTCCGCGAAAGCAGATACGACGCGAGCATTGCGAACGACACCGCCTCCGCCAGCGGAACAAACAGGTACCGCGCCACCCCTGTCAGAAAGAACATGGGCACGAACACGATGCAGATCGCCAGCGTTGACACAAACGCCGGCACCGCGATCTGCTGCGCCCCGTCGAGAATTCCGTGCTCGATCTCCTTGCCCAGCGCAATGTTGCGGTTGATGTTCTCAATTTCCACTGTGGCATCGTCCACCAAGATCCCCACCGCCAGCGCCAGGCCGCCCAGGGTCATGATGTTGATGGTTTCCCCCAAAGCGCTCAGGCAGATGATCGAGGTCAGGATCGACAGCGGAATCGACACCGCGATGATGAGGGTGCTCCGCCAGCTTCCCAGGAAGATCAAAATCATCAAGCCGGTCAGGCAGGCGGCGATGACCGCCTCCCGCAGCACGCCATCGATGGAAGCCCGCACAAACAGCGACTGGTCCGCCAGCGTGCGGATTCTGAGCGCGCTGGGCAGCCCGGATTCAATCTGCGGCAACATGCCCTTGATGCCCGAAATAATGTTCAGCGTCGACGCGTTTCCCGCTTTCTGGATGGTCAACAGCGTAGCCCGCTCTCCGTCAACACGGGCGATGTTGGTCTGCGGCGGGAACCCATCGCGCACGTTCGCCACGTCGCCGATGTAAATGGTGGTGCTGCCCACCGTCTTGATTGGCAGGTTGTTCAGCTCAGCGATGGTCAGCGGGCTGCCGTTCATTTCCACGTTGTACTCGAACGGACCGATCTTGGCCGTACCCGAGGGTAGGATCAGGTTCTGGGCACTGATGGCATTGACTACATCCAACGGCGATAGTCCCTTCGACTGCAGCGCCGTCGTGTTCAAATCGACCTGCACTTGCCGCTGTTTGCCCCCGTAGGGAAAGGGAACCGCCGCCCCCGGAACCGTGATCAGGCGGGTCCGAATAAAATTGGTGCCGTAGTCGAACAGTTGCTGTTCCGACAGGCTGTGGCTGGAAAGGGCCAGCTGAAGAATCGGCACAGTCGATGCGTTGTAGGCGATTACCAGCGGCGGAGTGGTGCCCGGCGGGAGGAACCGCAGCTGGGTCTGCGAGATCGCCGTCACCTGTGCAATCGCCCGGTTAATGTTAGCGTTAGGCTGGAAAAATACCTTTACCACCACAATCCCGTTCAGGGATTGCGATTCAATATGCTCGATGTCGTCGACCAACGTGGTCAGGGCGCGTTCCGTCACCGACGTGATCCGGTCCCCCATCTCCTGCGCGCTCAGACCGCTGTAGCTCCAGACGATGCTGACGACCGGGATGTTGATGTTGGGGAAGATGTCGGTGGGCGTCCGTAGAATCATGACCGGCCCTAGGATCAGGATGACCAGCGCTAGAACGACGAAGGTATACGGACGCCTTAGGGCAAGTTTAACGATCCACATGTTCGTGCCTTAGGTGAGGAGACCGTCATTCCCCACTTTCGGAACCCGTCTGGCTGATAAGCAACCTCCATACCAGCACTGCTCTATACTTCGTCATCGGGTATTGGACGCCTTATCAGTGCATTAGGCACTGAGACACTTGTTCCCGCAGACAGGAAGCGCAGATCGGGTGTCGAGCCATAGACACCTGTTCGACACTGCATGGTCAAGCGATTCAGTTAGGTTCCACACGAATTTTTCGCAAATCTACGCTCAGGCGGTCCGCCTGCGGTTGATCCCCAACCGGCGCATGCGGTAGATAAGGGTCGTCCGCGGTATGCCCAGCCGGGCCGCAGCGCCATTGGCGCCGCCCAGCACCCAATTGGCTTCGCGCAGCGCCTCCAGCACGTGCTCGCGCTCGACTTCCCTGAGCGTCAACCCCGAGCTGGGGGCCCGGTTCTTTGTCGGCTGCAATTCCCGCAACGGAGGCTGCAGCACCGCGGTTTCCGAGAGGATCACCGCCCGTTCCATGAAGTTCTGCAACTCGCGAATGTTCCCCGGCCAGGCGTAGCAGGTCAATGCCTCCATCGCGGCCTGGGGGATGCGCTCGATCTTCCGGTTCATGGCCTTGGCATACTTGTCCACGAAATAGCGGACCAGGACGGGAACGTCCTCGCGCCGCTCCCGCAACGGCGGAATCAGTATCGGGAAGACATTGAGCCGGTAATAGAGATCCGCGCGGAACTCCTTTTTCTCTACCATCTCCCGCAGGTTGCGATTGGTAGCCGCAATCAGGCGAACGTCCGTGCGGATGGAACGCGTGCTTCCCAGCCGCTCAAACTCCTGCTCCTGCAGCACCCGTAGCAGCTTGGGCTGCAACTCCAGCGGGATGTCTCCGATTTCATCCAGAAATAGCGTGCCTTTGTGCGCGACCTCGAAGCGCCCTACTTTCCGCGCGATCGCTCCCGTGAACGCTCCTCGCTCATGTCCGAACAGTTCGCTTTCCAGCAGCCCGAGCGGAATGGCCGCGCAGTTGAGCTTTACGAAAATGTGATCGCGCCGCTGGCTCAGGCTGTGAATCGCCCGCGCAATCAGTTCCTTGCCGGTTCCGGTCTCGCCCTGGATGAGCACCGTAGTCTCGGTGGGCGCCACCGTCTCGACGCCGCGGAGCACCTGCCTCAATCCCGCGCTGCTGCCCAGGATGTCTTCAAACTGGTGTTCCGTGCGGATCTCATCCTGCAAGTAGAGTCCTTCTTCCGCCAGTTTCTCCCGCGACTGGCTCAGTTCATCAAACTCCAGCGCGTTCTCCAATCCGATCGCCACCTGGCTCGCCACCTGCTGCAGAAACTCCACATCCTGCTGCGAGAACTGGTTCTGGCGCCGGTCCAGTAAGTGCAAAACCCCCAGCACCCGCTTCTGCCGGATGAGCGGAAGAAAGCACCCCGACTGGAATCCTTCCTGCGTATTGATCCGCAGGGCTAGGTGATCGAGCGATGTGGGCGCTGAACCCCAAAGAACCGGACTACCGGAACGATAAGCCGTGCCCGGGCTGGTGCCCGCGACGGGCAGGAACATTTCATCCTGCATGAAGCCCTTGCCCTGAGGAAAGTCGAGTCCCTGCACCCGCAGCTGGCTCGAGTCCCGCTCCGGCAGGGACAGGCACGCTGCATCGCACTGCATGGCGTTGCGCACGCTGATCGGAATGGTGTGACAGAGTTCCACCAGCGCCAGGTTCGACACCACCGCGTTGTTCACGTCGAGCAGCAGCTTTAAGCGGTCCCGCTCCCGGATCACCTGCTGCTGAAACGCCTGCGCATCTTCATAGTTGAGCGCGTTCTCCACTGCCACCGCGACCAGGGAAGCGACCAGCTGCGGCAGCGCCAACTCCTCCGGACGGTAGGCGTTGCCCAGCGCGTTGCCCAGGTTCATCGTGCCCAGCCGGCGTCGCGCCGTGGTCAAGGGCAAGCTGCAAAACGACCGGATGCCGTTCTCCGTCAGCGTCTTCATGGCGCGAGGAAAGCGGCTTTCGTGCTGGCTGTCGTGGACCAAGATCGGCTGCTGCGTCCGCCACACCTCGGCCGACGGCGATTCCTGCATAGGAATCTCCATGCCCGGCTCGATCGTCGCCAGGTGTTCCGCGTGTAGCGTGTGCAGGCGCATCACGTTGTGTTCCGCGTCGTGCAGAATCAGGCTGAGATAGGTAAAGTTGAGAATGGAATGCAGGCGGCGGCCGAGATCCTCAAACAGCGCCGCCAGGGTTTTGTTTGCGGAGATCGCCTGCGAGACTTCGAGCAGTGTCGTGTACTGGTGTTCGGTCCCATCCGCGAACTGTGTGGGGAGCGCCATCCTCAAGTATCCCTTCCCTGACCCGGCAGGCCGGAGGCGCCCCAGCACCGCCTGATCCGCATCGCAGGCACCCGCCAGTATAGTCGCGCTCAGTGTCGAGGTCTGTCGAAAACTCGACATGGCACCCCATGCCCCCCGTCCACGGCTCGCACGAGCACCCTTTGCCCTCCATCCAACCATTTGATTTTAAATCGTATACCCCGGCAGGTGCGGCCGCGAGGAAATGGCATTGAGAGTGCCCCTTGTCCCGCACTAGGAAGAAAAGCTGGTTATGCTTCGAATCACGACCAAGGAGGCCCCCGGTTCGCTTACCCTCGTCCTTGAGGGACGCCTCTGCGGAGCCTGGACTGAGGAAGCGGAAAAGGCCTGGTCGCGACTGCTGACCTCCGCTGACGGGGAACAGCTCTCGATCGACCTGGCAGGCGTGACATTCGTCGATCGCGCCGGCGAATCCTGGCTGGCCTCGGTTCTGGGTAAGGGAGCCAAAGTCAGGGCCAGCGGCTTACTGATCAGACACATCGTCCGGGAGGTAGAAAGCAAAATTCCCGGCTGACCTGTCTTTCCCCATCGTGCGTGAGGGGTCTCATTGCCCTCCGGGTCTTGTGCCCTACAACTTGTTCAATCCATCCAGCGCGGCCACCTTGTATGCTTCCGCCAGCGTCGGATAGTTGAACACGGCGTCGCGAAAATACTCAATCGTGCCCCCCATCGTGAGCACGACCTGTCCGATGTGAATGATCTCGGCCGCCCGCTCTCCGATGGCGTGAACTCCCAGCAGCCGCAGGCTATCGGGATCGAACAATAGCTTGAGCAGGCCCTGATCATCGCCAAGCATCTGGCCCTTGGCCAATTCCGCGTACCGCGCCAGCCCAACCTCGTACGGGGTTCTCTGCCCGGTCAGCTGTTCTTCGGTAGCCCCGACCATCGAAATCTCTGGAATGCTGTAAATCCCATAGGGAATCAGGTTGGAGCACATCTTGCTGGGCTTGCCAAACATATGGCAGCCTGCCAGCCGTCCCTGCTCCATGGAGGTGCTGGCCAGCGCCGGAAACCCGATCACATCTCCCGCCGCGTAAATATGCGGTACTTCCGTCTGGAAGTGGTCATTCACCTTCAGCTTGCCGCGACCATCGGCGCTCAATCCCGTCACCTCCAAGTTGAGCTGGTCGCTGTTGGCCTGCCGTCCCACCGCGTACAACAGCGCCTGGCCGTGCACCGTCTTGCCGCTCTCCAGCTTGGCGAAGACGCGGTCCCGCTCCTCGTCCACGCCCAGCGAGACCACCTTTTCACCCAGCCGAAACACGGTTCCCAATTGCCGCAACTGGAAGCACAGGCTCTCGACGATTTCGCGATCCACAAAATCCAACAGCGTCGGCCGCTGGTCCAACAACGTCACCTTGACGCCGATGGCGGCGAACATCGAGGCGTATTCGAGACCGATGATCCCCGCGCCCACCACCAGCAACTCCCGCGGGAGGTCTTCCAGTTCGTGCACCTGGTCGGAATCAAAAATCCGTTTGCCGTCCACGGGAATGTCATGGTCGTGCGCCGGGCGCGTACCGCAGGCGATCAGCACGTTGGTACCGCGCACCACCTGCGACCCCTCCTCGCTCGACACCTCCACAGTGTGCGGATCCAGAAACCGGGCATTGCCCTCGAGCGTGGTCACGCGATTGCGCCGCAGCTGCGCCTTGATGACCTCAATCTCCCGCCCCATCACGGCTTGTGCCCGGAATACCAAATCCTGCATCGAGATCTGGTCCTTCACGGCGTATCCCCGTCCGTAGAAAGACCTCTGCCGCAGTCCGCTGAGGTACAGAACCGCTTCCCGCAGCGTCTTGCTGGGAATCGTGCCGGTGTGCACGCATACTCCACCGATGGTGCGCTTGCGCTCGATGATCGCGACCTTCTTGCGCAGCTTAGCGGCACAGATTGCGCCCTTCTGTCCCGCCGGACCGCTGCCGATCACCACCAGGTCGTATTGATTCGGCTCCATAACGCGCCTTGCTTCAGCTTAACCAACTCGAGGGACTTAGAACCTTACATCAGGATGGGTTGCGATAGGAAGCGGGCTAGCCGGGATTCACATTCCGTTAATCTTAGTGCGCCATCCTCGACCCGCCCGATGCGCCCCCACGGACGACTGTGCAAGCAGGACGCACCGCGCCGCCCAGCCCGCCATCAGGAGCCAGTCGGTACCGCGGCTATTGCACAGTGACCGTCACATTCGCCGTGGTGCGTCCGAACGGATTGGTGGCGTAGAGAATGTAAGTCGTGGTTTGCGTGGGAGAAACCGTCACCTGGTTGCCGCGCACCGCCCCGATCTGGGGTGCAACGATGAAATAGCCGCCGGTCGAGGTCCACTTGAGCGTCGCCGAGCCCCCCGGGCTCACACTTGCCGGCGTTGCGCTGAAACTGGAGATCGTGGGGGGTGGGCCCTGCGGCAGGTTCGACGCCGTGTAGAGGGGATTCATCTCCACCACCTCGAACGCCGATGCCGGAACCTGCGAGAGGCTGTGCAGGTCGTCGTTGTTCCAGCGGCTGTCGGGAGCGCCCGTCAGGTACATGGAGCTGCCGTTGTCGGCCATGATCATGCCGTACTTCTGGAGCGCGGCGAGAATCACCTGGTTGGTGGCGGAAAAACTCGAGATGTTGTAGCTGGATTTCAGCCGCAGCCGCATCCCCATGGGCGCTGCCGCCGGGTTCGAAGAGTTGGCTGCCCAATGCGACGCCGGAGGTACGAATGCCGCCCGGCTTTGGGCCAGCGTGAAACGCAACGCGTGCCGGATCTGTCCGCTCGCGACTTCGTCATAGCGCACCAGCCCCTCGAAAATCGACAACCCCGCGGCGTCCGCCGAAGTCCACGTCCACGGGCGCTGCTCATCGGCCTCCAGGTCCCACACTGCAGCCGAGCCCACGCTCCAGCTGCCGTCCGCGTTGGGATAGGAGCTGTAGAGCTCGTACAGCCAGCAGTTCGCATTGTCCAGCACCAGCACGTGCCGGTCGCCGCTGCCGGGGTTAGGATCGCCTTCAATTGGAGCGCTCGCTGGAACCGGCATTGGCCCAGGGTCGCTTTCATCTCCGTAAGCCGTGAAGATGATCGCGACCGGCGTTTCCGAGCCGTCGACGATCACGTACGGGATCCCCATGTCCGATCCCTGATATTCGCCGGCGCCGAAGTCGGGATGCAGCCCGATCGAAGATCCGATGAAGTTGATGATGGCGCTCGAATTGGGGTCAACCGGCGCCGCGGAGATGTCCTGGTTCCACAGGTTGTCCGCGGGAAAAGGCCGGAATCCATTCAAGCTGGCGCCCTGGCCCACGCTCATCGCGCTGCACGGGCTGTTATTCCCACCACTCCCGCTGCCCCCACTCCCGCCACCACCGCTCCCACTGCCTCCACTGCCGCTCGTGCCTCCACCACTGGCACCCGAACCCATGCCACCGAGGTTGGTGCTGGAGGCTCCGGAATTGCAGGCGCTCAAGGGAAGAAGACACAGCAGAAGCGGGACAAGAAGAGTTCGCACGCCCATATAACAACATTGTGGCTGAGCGCATAACCGCAGCCAACGTAGAAGATGGGCAGCTTCTGGCCAGTTTCCGGACATGTACTTCCGCGAGGCCCGCGCGAACTTTGCTCGAAGGCGTCAGGTGGGCGCCAAAAACTCGCGCATCTGCGGCGTCGACCGCCGCCAGAAGATATTCCGAATTCCCTATGGAGAGATTTGCACTGGGGACACTTCAGTCGACCTGTTCCCAAACTGGTAGCGCAACATCCATTCGCTGGCAACCGGTTGTTGTCCGTTCGCTTGCGGCGGCGTGAATTTCCAGCGCAAAGAGGCCTGCAGCGCCTGCTTTGCGAAATACGGGCTAGGACCCGGGGACGCCAGCGTCGCTGTCGTTACATGACCCGATGAATCCACATCGACCTTCACGCGGACCCGGATATGGCCCTCGATCGTGTCCCTCGCCGACTTAGGTACATTCGGCAGGACCTTCTCCAGCACCGCGCCGGGCGTCTCATTTGCGATGCCAGAAGATGCCGGTGGAGTGGCGGGCGCCCTGCGGGCTCCATTTGGCTGACTGCTCGCCGGGTAATGGGTGGCCGCCGGCGCTGCAGGTGTGGCAGCCGGTTGTTCAGCAACGCTTTCGGACGCATTCTCCACCTTTGACTTGCCTTTCTCCAGTCGCGGTGCTGCCAAGATCGCGGCCACGATCATTCCCGCCACCACGACCGGAATCCAATAGCGTGACGTTGGGGTCGCTGGCGGCGCCGTCGTCGTCCGCTCCCGTGGCTCCTCTTGCCCAGTCGCCGCGGGAGGCGCCGACGCGGCCCCTTGCAGCTGCCCGGCTATCTCGGCTACCGTCCAGCGGCGTTCCGGTTCTCGCGCGAGGCAGTGAAGCACAATCTCCAGGAACGGTTGCGGTATCGCTTCGGGCAGAATCGGCGGCTGCCGGTTCAGGCTCTCCCCCTCCGGCCGACGCTGGGTCAGCACCTCGACCAACGTCATTCCCAGCGACCACACATCGGTGGCCGAGGAGATACCTGCCTCCGGCGGGTCGTACGCGTCACGAGTTCGAGGATTAGTTACGGTGCCATTTTCGGTATCCCGCCTTCCGTCGGAGAAAGCTCGGACGTCATCGCTCGCCAGCTTCAGCTCATCCGCCACGGCCATGATGTTCCCGGGTTTCAGGCCGGCGTGCGCAAAACGCCTGGCATGAAGATAGGACAGAGCCTCAAGAATGCCGGGCAGCATCTCCCACGTTTCCCGCGGAGTGAGCGGGCGCTGCGGCAGGACCTGGGACAGATTCTCGTCGGCATACTCCATGACTAGATAAAGCATGCGGGCATCACCCAGCTGGCAACAACCTCGCTCGAACAGCGCAATCAGATGGGGATGTAACAACTTGGTCGCCGTTTCCCAGCGGGAAAGTTGTTGCTCCACGGTCTGGGGGTCGGCGTTGACCAGTTTGATGGCGGCTTTCTGATCGCCTCGCTCGGTGAGGAAGACGGCGCTACGATCAGAACCGCCAAGGTATTGGACGAGCTTGAACCTCCCGTCGACTACGTGGCCTTCCCATTGATTCCAGGTCCCGGCCATGGTGAATCCCTCGCTCCTCTCTCTTAAGACAGTACTGGCGCAAAGCATATCAGCACTCGACCAGCTTCGGAACGTCTGGGAAGGACCCGGGCCTGAGACCAGGGAATGCAGATGGCAGGTGGGAGGGGCCGCAGCCTCGTAGCGCCCGCGCCTCGCGCGTGCGAACCTGGATATCAGCTTGCCTCCCGGCGCGAGGGGATGCTGGTTCGGACTTTCCCCAGGCCCGACGATTGCGGATTTCACAGCCGACCCAAAACCCTGCACCAACTTGAGGGGCGCAGCCATAACCTGCTCCCGGCAGTGGTCTACCCGCCACCTGCCAGTTGCCTCTGAAGCCCGCGTCTTACTTGCTGTCTCCCGTGCTCACATGCTGTACTAAATACTTTGCGGGCGGAGTCACTCCATGAGCCTCGTCGTGATGAAATTCGGCGGAACGTCGCTGGGCGATGCCGACCGAATCCGCCAGGCCTGCAAGATCGTCCAGGGCCATGCCCGCGCCGGCGCCGACGTCGTGGTGGTGGTTTCCGCGTTTTCGCAGGTCACCGACCTGATCGTAAAAGTCCTCCATGCTTCCCGAACTGGCGACCGCCGGACCGTGGAAGAGGGGCTTCAGCAACTGGCCAGTCGCCATCAGAACGTGCTCCGGCAGCTCTTCCACGGGGAGACGCTCGAGCCCGTCTCCGTTCCCGTCGGCGCCGCGCTGCAGCGACTCCGGGACTTCAGCTCCGCCCTCCTGCTGCTGGGTTCAGCCACGCCCCAGGTCACGGACATGGCGCTTCCGCTCGGCGAGCAGATTTCGGCCCGCGTCGTCGCTGCCTGCCTGAACGACCTGGGAGTGCCAGCTGAATTCATCGACTCCGCCGGCGTGCTGGCCACAGACGACAAGTTCGGCGACGCCAGCCCCGACATGGACGCCACCCGCCGCCATTGCGCCGAGATCATCGTTCCTCTGCTGCGCCAGGGCCGGATCCCGGTCGTCATGGGCTACAGCGGCGCCACCGCCGCCGGCCAAGTCACCACCCTCGGACGGGGTGGCTCCGATTACTCTGCCACCATCCTGGGCGCCGCGCTCGATGCCACCGAAGTCTGGATCTGGACCGATGTCGATGGCGTGCTCACCGCCGACCCGCGAGTCTGCCCCAAAGCCGTCACCCTGCCCGAGATCACCTTCGCCGAGGCCATCGAGCTGTCCTACTACGGCGCCAAGGTCATCCACCGCAAGGCCACACGCCCGGCCATGGAGCGCGGTATCCCGGTCTGGATCAAGAACTCGTTTCGCCCTGGGGTGGAAGGAACGAAAATCGTAGAATCCCTGTTCGCAAACAACCGCCCGGTAAAGGCTGTGACCGGCGTGACCCAGGCTTCGCTGGTCACGCTTAGCACACGCCGCGACACGCACTTCGCCGAAATCTTTGGCCGGCTCTTCCTCCGCCTCGGCCATGAACGGATCGACGTCCTGTTCTCCACCCAGTCGTCGTCCGAGGACTCCCTCGGCCTGGTCCTACGCGAAGCCGACACCGAACCTGTGGTGCATGCCATTCAGCGCCTGTTCCGCACGGAACTGAAGCACGGCGTGCTGAATCCTGTGTCGGTTCATCAGAACGTTGCGGTAATCGCCGTGCTGGGCTCCGCCATGAAGGGCACCTGCGGCATCCTAGGCCGCCTGTTCTCGGCCGTAGCCCGCACTGGCGTCAGCGTCATCGCTGTCGCCCAAGGTGCCAGCGAACTGAACATCTGCTTCGCCGTCGACGCCCCCCGAGCCGACGACGTAGTGCGCGCCGTGCACGGAGAGTTTCTGGAAGATAGGCCATAGCCTTCACCAGGAGTGCGTGAAACATTTGTTTCACGAAGACGGAGTCGCGAAAGTACCGGTTGGCACCTTGGACCGCCGGCTCGACGTTATCCTCGAAGGAGATGCTGAACTGTATGGCTGACAAAGAGATGCAGAGGGATCCAAGCCTCCATCCCCATTGTCCTCTGTGTCTCTGTGGTAGAGGTTTCGTATGAAACGAGTTCGTGTCGGCATTGTCGGTTTCGGCACCGTCGGGCGCGCGACGGCGGACATCATCACGCGGCACGCCGACCTGATCGTGCGCCGCAGCGGCGTACAGCTTGAGGTGACCAACGTCTGCCGCCGCTCCGGCGTCAAGCAGGAACACATTCCAGCCGGAGCGCGTTCCGTTTTCGACTGGAAACAGGTGGTAGCGTCTCCCGATGTGGACGTGGTGGTCGAGACCATGGGTGGCACCGACGAGGCGCGCCAGGTGGTTGTCGCTGCGCTCGAGCAGCGCAAGCCCGTGGTTACCGCCAACAAGAACCTACTCGCCGAGCATGGCGACGAACTCTTCGCGCTGGCCGCCTCCGCAAATTTGCCCATTGGGTTTGAGGCCAGCGTCGCGGGCGGCATCCCGATCCTGCGTGTAATTCACGAGTCGACCGCCGGAGACCGCCTGCGCGCCGTGCGCGGCATTCTGAACGGGACCGCCAACTACATACTCACCGAGATGGAAAGCCGCGGGATCGAGTTTGCCGAGGCCCTGTCAGAAGCGCAACACGCCGGCTTTGCCGAGGCCGATCCGTCGTTCGACATCGACGGGCTCGACGCCCGCGACAAGCTCTGCATCCTCACCCGCATGGCCTTCGGCGGCCGCCTGAAAGTGTCGCGCATCCCGACCTCCGGCATCCGCAACCTGCGGGCCGTCGATATCCATTCCGCCCACCGCCTCGACAGCACCATCCGGCTGGTGGGATCCGCGGAGCAGACCAAGGCGGGACTGGAGGTTTCGGTGCGACCCTGGCTGGTCAGCCGCCGCTCCATGTTGGCCAAGGTGGAGAGCGTCAACAACGCCGTCTTTCTGGTCGGCGACATGATCGGAACGCAGATGTTTTACGGCCGGGGCGCGGGGGGCGAGGCCACCGGCTCTGCCTTGGTTTCCGATCTGATCGAGATTGGCCGCGATCTCACCGCTGGCCAGTTGCGTGCGAAGCAGGTTTCCGGCTTCCTCGACTCCCCCGAACTGGAAATCTGCGAGAACCCTTTGCCCGTGAGCTGGTATCTGCGCCTCACCGTGAAGGATCAGCGCGGCATCGTCGCACGCGTGGCCGAGGTCATCGCTGACCACGACATCAACATCGACTCGCTGGAGCAAGAGCCGCACATGCCCAAGGACCGGCTGTCGTTCGTGATCACCGTCGAGCCGGTTTCCGAGCCGACCATCCGCCGCACCGTGGAGGCGATCGATGCCTTCGACTTCATGGTGGAGCCGGTGCTGTTGTTGCGAATCGAGTAGCGTGGGGAGCGGTAGCGGTGTCCTGCAGCGGACACGGTGGCCGAGGCTTACGCTTGCGCTTCGAGCGGACTGCGGGACAGCGAACGGTACGGGGGGGACACAGTCGCTAGGCAGCGGCTGGTTCCTGCCATGCAGAACTATGGTTTTGGGCGGTGAACAACGGTTCGCGATGCGGGGGATCCATGCCCACAGCAACCGCCGGGTGCAATTTGGCTCAAGTTCAGAAAGCGCCCTGAGGGTCGAGTCGAGCTCAACGCTTGGAGCAGTCCGTGCACAAAAATCAGCGCGTGCCTTACACTGAATCCGGGTCTCCAACATGTCCACCCAACCCGAGCCGCCCCCAACCCTGCCGTCGGACAAAACTTCTCCGCGATCGCCCCGCCGTTGGCTTGTTCCGGCGTTGACTCTCTGTCTGGGTGGATGCCTCGGTGCATTCGTGGTGGCGGCAGGCCCGTTGCAATCGAACTCTTGGTGGAGCCGGATCTGGCCGGCGCTGCGCGGGACCACTCAGATTAACGTCAGCCAGCCCGCCGTTGTGAATCGCATCCAACAACTGCGACGGCTGGAGACCGTGGTGTACACCATGGACAAGATCGTCTCGGGAGAACACACAAGTTCCATCCTCCCGGACTTCCTTGCAGGCGACCGGCTTCTGATGCTGGTGCATGGAGAAGTCGTAGCCGGGATCGACTTCAGCAACCTGGAACCTGGTGACGTCCAGATCACGGGTGGGCAGGTCCACTTGCATCTACCAGCGCCTTCGGTCTTCGGCACCCGCCTGGACAGCGCCAGAACGCGGGTGTATTCGCGCCAGACCGGCCTGCTGGTGCCCACCGACCCAGACCTGGAAACCCAGGTACGGCAGGAAGCGGAGCGCCAGCTGCATGATGCAGCCGTGGCGGACGGGATCCTCAAGACCGCCCAGCAGAATGCCCAGACAACTCTGGTCAGCCTGCTGCAGGGGCTGGGATTCACGGAGGTTACATTCTGAGTATCCCGCAGCCATGACCCAGCACGGAGGCACCACTGAGAAAACCAAAATCAGTTCTCCTCTGTGCCTCTGTGGTACGAATTTTCTGATTCCGACTGGTGCCCCTGGGAGTCTGTCGATGCGATGTGGAAGTCACGTCCTTCTGGCTTTTCTGGCTGCACTGAGCTCGATCCTGGCGGGCTGCAGCACTAGCAGTGGTTCGCAATCCGCATCGGGTGCGCCCTCGATCACCATCCAACCCTCGGACCAGACCGTGGCCGTGGGGCAGAGTGCAACTTTTTCGGTGGCCGCGACTGGCAGCACCCCATTGAGCTACCAGTGGCGGAAGGGCAGCACGATGATCGCCGGGGCGACCTCGGCTAGCTACACCACGCCGGCGACTACCGCGGCCGACAGTGGTTCGCAGTACAGCGTCGTGGTGAGCAACTCCCTGGGAAGCACGACCAGCCGAGGCGCTACGCTCACCGTGAATGCGGCCAGCAGCAGCACCGACGTCCTGACCTACCACAATGACAACGCGCGCACCGGGCAGAACCTGAACGAGAGCATCCTGACTACCAGCAATGTCAACGCGACGACCTTCGGAAAGCTCAGCATCTATCCGGCGGATGGCCGGGTCGATGCCCAGCCTCTTTACGTCTCGAATGTTGCTGTTCCGGGCAAAGGCACACACAACCTGCTGATGGTCGCCAGCGAACACGACACGGTCTATGCCTTCGACGCAGATACCGGAACCGTGATCTGGCAAACCTCGATGCTCAAGACGGGAGAGACCCCCTCTGATCCGCGCGGCTGCAATCAGGTCACGCCTGAAATCGGCGTTACCTCGACGCCGGTCATCGATCGTGCGCGGGGCGCGAACGGCACGATCTACGTCGTGGCCATGTCCAAGGATACGTCGGGCAACTATCTTCAGCGGCTGCACGCGCTCGACCTTGCCTTGGGCACGGAACTGGTGGGCGGGCCGGTGGAGATTCAAGCAAGTTTCCCGGGGACCGGGGAGGGCACGAACGGCACCGACGTAATTTTCGACCCCAAGCAGTACAAGGAACGGGTGGCGCTGCTGGAACTGAATGGAGTGGTCTATCTGGCCTGGGCGTCGCATTGCGACATCCAGCCCTACACGGGTTGGATCATGGGCTACAGCGGCAGCTCGCTGGCGCAGACCACGGTACTCAACCTGACGCCGAACGGCAGCGAGGGCGCGATCTGGGCGTCAGGAGCCGGCATGGCCGCCGACACCACGGGAAACATCTTGGTCCTCGACGGCAACGGTAGTTTTGACACCACGCTGAACCCGCAAGGCTTTCCCAACAACGGGGATTACGGGAATGCGTTCCTCAAGCTCTCCACCTCGGGTGGGCTGAAGGTAGGGGACTATTTTGAAATGTTCAACCAGCAGGCGGAAAACAGCAGCGATTCCGACCTGGGCTCAGGCGGAGCACTGGCTCTGCCGGACCTGACTGATGGAGCCGGGCAGACAGTGCACCTGGCAGTGGGCGCGGGCAAGGACGGCAATCTCTACCTGGTCAATCGCGACTCCATGGGCAAGTTCGATCCGAGTGCTAACCACATCTATCAGGAACTGGCCGGCATCTTCCCTGGAGTCGGGGGACAGCCGCCAGGCGTTTACGCCGCGCCCGCGTATTTCAACGACGCGTTGTACTACGGCGCGGTGGAGCACCCGATCATGGCCTTCAAGATTGCCAACGGGATGCTGCCGGCGGTGCCAACGGCACAGAGCAGCAACGCCTTTCCTTATCCGGGGGCGACGCCCAGCATCTCGGCGAACGGGAGCAGCAACGGGATTGTTTGGGCGGTCGAGAACAGCACGGCTGCGGTCCTCCATGCCTATGATGCTGCGACGCTCGCCGAACTCTACAACAGCAACCAGGCCAGCGGCGGGCGTGACGGTTTCGGAGCGGGAAACAAGTTCATGACACCGACGATTGCGAACGGAAAGGTGTTCGTGGGCACGCCGAGCGGGGTGGCCGTGTTCGGGCTGTTGCCGTGAGGTCGGACCTCAGACCGGGGCGGCGGGACCTCAGGCCACACGTGGCCACAGCAAGTGCGCTCGAGGGAACCGCCGTAACGTTCCCCGGCACCCGAGGGAGGAGAGTCTGTGCGAAAAGGCCTCTGTCGCCCCTGTGGGTCTGACGTCCGAAGTCCAAAGTCGACCCCTGGCGCTGAGGCATTCATATGTATCCTTCCCCCAGGTGCCGGCATCCATGTGGTCGGAGGTGTGTGTCATGCATCGTAGAGACTTTCTCAAGCAAGCGGCCGTGGCTACTCTGGCGACGTCATTGGGCCCCAAGCTGACGCAGTCGGCTGACTATTCAGTACCCTACCGCACCCTGGGGCGATCGGGCGAGAAGGTCTCTCTCATCGGGCTGGGTGGGTACCACATCGGCATGGGATCGGACGAAGCGGAAAGCATCCGCATCATTCGCACTGCGCTCGACCACGGGGTCAACTTCCTCGACAACTGCTGGGACTACAACGCCGGGGTCAGTGAAGAGCGTATGGGAAAGGCGCTCCGAGACGGCTACCGGCAGAAAGCTTTCCTCATGACCAAGATCGATGGCCGCACCAAGAATGCTGCCACGCAACAGCTGGAGGAATCGCTGCGCCGGCTCCAGACCGACCACATCGACCTGCTGCAGTTCCACGAGGTCATCCGGGAGACGGATCCGGATCGCATTTTTGCCACTGGTGGCGGGATGGAGGCGGTGCTCGAGGCCAGGAAGCAGGGGAAAATCCGCTATATCGGCTTTACCGGACACAAGAGCCCGGACATCCATCTGAAAATGCTGGAGACAGCCTTTGCGCACAAATTCAGCTTTGACGCGGTGCAGATGCCCCTCAACGTGATGGACGCGCACTACGACAGCTTCGAGAAGAAAGTCCTGCCCGTGCTAGTTGAGCACCAGATTGGGGTGCTGGGGATGAAGCCCATGGGGGATAGCCTCATCCTACGGAGCCAGACGGCCAGCCCGGTTGAGTGCCTGCACTATGCGATGAATCTGCCGACCAGCGTGGTCATCACCGGCTGCGACTCCATTAGGATTCTGGACCAGGCGATGGAGGCCGCGCGCACGTTCCAGCCCATGAGCAAGCACGAGGTGGCTCAGCTGTTGGCGAGGACCGCGTCCGCCGCACGCAAGGGGGAGTTCGAGCTCTACAAGACCTCACATTCCTTTGACGGGACCTACAAGAATCCGCAGTGGCTGGGGTGAACGTGCTGTGGAGGCCTAGAACAGCGGTTCCCATCCTGAGCAGGGGCTGGAATGAATATTCCTACCGAGCTGGCAGCGGACGGGATGAGGTCACCATCAAAGGCCACGAAGACGCGCGAGGAAAGGCAACGCTGAGTGCCCCCGCGGTGTTACTGTTCAACAGGATCGTTTGTGCGGACGAAACGTGGGGTTCAAACCATGGCTTCCCATGTTTGCCTGATCCGTTTGAGGTCTCACGAACATCGCCGTCAACCACGTCAAAGGACGCCACGGACAATCGGTGGAGGGTTACTCGCCTGGTCCGAGAAAATCAATGTTCGTGCAACACCTCGGGGCGCCGCCGATGGCAGTGGCGCAAAAGTTTGCGAAGCACGACAAGAACCGCGTTTAGCCGGAGCAATAGGTTTTTGACTTGCTTGCCGACCGCCTTAGCACTGGGAGGGCATGCTGGAATTTCTCGCGGCAGGTGGGGCCTGCGACGCGGAGGCACCGGGGAGAACTGCCTCCGAGCAGCACGTGTCCCTGGCGCGTGTAGCCGCATCCCTGAAGCAGCTACACTCCTATGCGCACCACTGCTCTGACCGGCATTTCCGACCCGCCAACCTGGAGAACGGCAGGGCATCGTGTCGAGAGGTCTCATGAAGCAGCCGCTTTCAGTCATCCCGCTTTTTGTCTTCTTCCTGGTCAGTCCGGCGCTGGTGACTGCAGGTTTCGGCCAGGAGAACCCAGCGGCTCCGGCAAGTGATCCCTACAAGGCGAGCTTGGACCGGCTGGAGTCGCTGGTGACGGTACCGACGCACGATTGGCGCTTTCACGCGGATGTGCCGCACCCGGAAGATCCGGCACTGAACGATGCGGACTGGCAGACGGTCCGGGCGCGCGAGACCTGGAACACGGGCCCGCGCGTTTTGCGGCGGTGGATCGAGATTCCCGAGCAGATCCATGGCTACTCGACGCGTGGATCGCGGGTGGCGCTGAGCCTGGTGATCCGGAGCCGCGATGCGCTGCTGCTCACCGTCTTTGTCAATGGAGCCGTAGTCTACCGCGGAAACGAAGACATGCAGGAGCCGATCTTACTTACGGCCAGCGCGCAGGCGGGGCAGAAGGTGCTGGTGGCAGTGCGCATCCATTGCGCAAAGACAAACACCGAAATCTTCGAAAGCCAATTGACGGTGGAACCTGTGCCGAGCCGGCCGGATCCGTCTCTGCTGCGCTTGGAGATTCTCTCGGCCCAGCCGGTGTTGGCTGCCTATGAGGATGGTAAGGCTGAGCGCGCGCAGCAGCTTGACGCAGCGGTCAAGGCGATCGATTTCGCACCGCTTGAGCACGGCGACCAGGCGGGATTTGATCGCTCGCTCAGTGCGGCGCAGGCGAAGCTGGAGCCATTGAAGCCGTGGCTACGGCAGTTCAACATTCACGCCGTGGGGAACTCTCACATCGACATGGCATGGCTGTGGCCATGGACGGAAACAGTGGAGGTGGTGCGCAATACCTTCCAGAGCGTGCTCGACCTGATGCGCGAATATCCGGACTTCAAATTTACGATGTCTTCCGCGCGAGCTTACGAGTGGATGGAAGAGAAGTACCCCGACCTGTTCGAGGAAATCAGGCAGCGAGTGCGGGAAGGACGTTGGGAGGTGATCGGAGGAATGTGGGTGGAACCCGACCTGAACATGCCGGACGGCGAATCGCTGACCCGGCAGATTCTGGTCGGGAAGCGATATTTCCAGAGCCGCTTCGGGGTGGACGTCAAGATCGGCTGGAACCCGGACTCGTTCGGCTACAACTGGCAACTGCCGCAGATCTACAAGAAGTCGGGGATGGACTACTTTGTGACCCAGAAACTGTTATGGGCGCACGAGTTCACGACGTTTCCCTACAAGCTGTTCTGGTGGCAGGCACCCGACGGCAGCCGGCTGCTGACTTACTTTCCTCACGACTACGCCGGCGGGATTGACGGGGTGAGCGTGGCCACGGATCTTTCCGTCTGGGCGCCCTCCATCTATGGTTCGAAACTGAGCGATACGCCGGAGATGATGCACCTGTACGGTGTGGGAGATCACGGCGGAGGGCCCACGCGCCAGATGTTGGACCATGCCGCGTTGCTGATGTCCCCTAAGACTGTGTATCCGCGATTTGAGCTGGGCACGGCCACGGGCTTTTTCCAAGATCTGGAAGGGAAACTGGGCGAACTCAGCGTGCCGACCTGGAATGGCGAATTGTACTTCCAGTATCACCGGGGCGTGTTCACTACGCAGGCGGAGACCAAGCGGCGCATCCGGCGCAGCGAGGAGACGTTGCTGGATGCGGAGAAGTTCGCCTCCCTGGCGCTATTGGAGGGCCAATATTACCCACAGGAAGAGATGACGCGCGCGTGGAAGCAGCTGCTGTTCGACCACTTTCACGACATCATGCCGGGGTCGGGAATTGGCGTGAACTACTGGGACGCGCGGCAGAACCTAAAGGATGTCCGCCTCGCCGGGAACGAGGTGATCCGCAAGTCAGTCGAAGAGATCGCGGCTCACATCAACACCACGGGAGAAGGTGTGCCCCTGCTGGTCACCAATTCTCTGGCCTGGCCGCGAACGGAAGTCCTCGAAGTGGCCGTACAGCTTCCCGATGCGGTTGAGCAGGTCGCAGTGACGGACGCGGCGGGGAAGCCGGCGGAGACGCAGTTGCTCAGTATCGACCGGGCGACCCACCGGGCGCGCCTGCTGCTGCGGGCCCACGTCCCGGCGCTTGGTTATGGGACCTACTTCGTCCGCGGCGTCACCCAAGCTCCGGAGAGGCACTCGGAGCTTAAGGCGTCGACGGACAGGTTGGAGAATGAGTTTGTGCGGGTGAAGATCGATCCACGCACCGGGTGCATGACCAGCTTGTTCGACAAGCGCAGCAACCAGGAGGCGCTGGCGCCGGCGGAAACGGATACCGGCGGAGCGAAGAACTCGATTTGCGGGAACCTGCTGCAGGCCTTCGTGGACCAGCCCACGGAATGGGACGCCTGGAACATAGACGCCGATTTCGAGAAGCGCTATTGGGATCTCGATCATGCCGACGAAGTGAAGCTGACGGAGAACGGTCCGTTGCGGGCGGTGGTCCGCGTGAAAAAGCATTTCCAGAATTCGACTTTCGTACAGGATGTGACACTGGATGCGGGGGCAGCGCGGGTAGATGTAAACATGCAGGTGGAGTGGCACGAGAAGCACATTCTGCTGAAGGTGGCTTTCCCGGTCAGTGCGCACAGCGACAAGGCAAGCTTCGAGATTCCCTACGGCTCGGTGGAACGGCCCACCACGCGCAACACGCCGGCGGAGCAGGCGCAGTTCGAGGTTCCGGCGCTGCGCTGGGCCGACATCTCCGACGAGAAGCACGGGCTCAGCCTGCTGAACAATTGCAGGTACGGCTATGACGCCAAGGGCAACGTGCTGCGATTGTCGTTGCTGCGATCGCCCACCTGGCCCGACCCGCACGCCGATGAAGGTCACCATGCATTCACGTATGCGATCTATCCACACGTGGGAACATGGCGTGAGGCGCGCACGGTACGGGAGGGATACGAGCTGAATTACAAATTGCGGTCCACGCAAGTCGAGAAGCACGGCGGTGCGCTGCCGGCCGAGCAGGCGTTGGTTCAGGTGGACGCGGAGAACGTGGTGCTGACCGCGCTCAAGAAGGCGGAGGACGACGACCGGTTGGTTTTTCGCTTCTACGAATGGGCGGGGAGGGAGACAAACGTAAGGGTCCAGCTTCCACCGGGATCACAGGCGGCGCAGGAGACCGATCTGATGGAACGTCCGATGGGCGAGCTTTCCATTCAAGAGGGCGCGGTGCAGGTGCACACTAAGCCCTACGAGATCAGGACGGTGGAAGTCCGATTTGGGCTGCCGGAAATTTCGAAGCCGAAGCAGATGGCGAAATAACGACCTGAGCCGGCCGCTCTATCGTTGCTTGCCCTTCGCCTCGGCACGCTCTTTGATGCGGCTCCACTGGTGCACCCAAGAGCGCTCGAACGTCTTCGTCCACTCATGGAGCGGCCGGATGGCATCTGCGTTGGTCCGATACAGCATGTGTCTGCCATTTCGACGTACTCTCACCAGTCCGACGTCCCGCAGGACTCGCAGGTGCTTCGAAACCGAAGGCTGCTCCAGTCCCAGGCCGGCCACGATGGCGCCCACCGAGCGCTCCTCGAGCGCCAAGTAATTCAGGATCTCCCGCCGCCGCGACTCCGCCACCGCGTTGAACGCATCTGAAGTCGTTGCGGCCCGGGCCATGTCTTGCAGTATATATGTCTATATAGGAATATGTCAATGCTTCGAAACATCCTCGAGGGAATAGGAAGCACCGTCAGGGCTCACTCTCTTCCGCCGACCGGTCGTGGTTGTGTCAGGAACTGGCGCTCTGCGAAAATGTGAGCGCCGCAACTACAGCGGTCGAGCCTAGCCCACGCCGGAAACTTCATCAGAGCATTTCGCGCAGTGAGAAGAAAGAAGGAGGGGGTATGAGAACGAAATTGCTTCTTTGCTTTGCCGCCGGGTTGATCAGCATGTCTGCAGCAACTTGTGTCTCTCAGGATAATTCCAGCATCGATTCCGACATCCAGATATTACGGGCCGACATTCGTTCGGACAAAACCAAAATCATGGCCGACCAGATGCAACTTTCCGATACGGAGGGAAAGGCCTTCTGGCCTATCTACAACGAATATGACCAGGAACTGTCGAAGTTGAATGACGAGCGCGTGGCCCTACTCAAGGAATACGCCAACAGTTACGACACGTTAACCGATCAGCAAGTGCAGTCGCTGGCCGACCGGAGTTTCGCGCTGCAGAAGAAGCGGGTTGATCTGCGACAGAAGTATTTCAAGAAGATGTCGAAGGCGGTCTCTCCCAAGACGGCCGCGCGGTTCGTACAGGTCGAGGATCGCGTGGACATGCTGCTCAACCTGCAACTAGCCGCTAACTTGCCGATGGTGCAGAAGTAGCCCAGCCCGGGAGGTTCGGAGCGCGAGCATCAGAAGGCAGCTCCTGCCGGCTCAGGCAAAGGAATTTCCGCCTCCTCCTCGTCCCGAACCGCACTATGGGTCTTGGCGACCAGCATGTAAATGGACGGCACCACGAAGAGCGTGAAGGTCGTACCGATGATCATGCCGCTGACCAGCATGATGCCAATGCTGTTTCGCGCTCCCGCCCCCGGGCCCCTGGCCAGAACCAGGGGGAAGTGACCGAACACGGTGGCCGCGGTGGTCATCAGGATGGGGCGAAGGCGCGTGCCGGCCGCTCCAATGATGGCCTCGACTTTACTCTTGCCGGTTTCCTGGAGATGGTTGGCGAACTCTACGATCAGAATTCCGTTTTTCGCAATCAGGCCGACGAGAGTAATCAGGCCCACCTGGCTGTAGATGTTCAAGGTGGTGAAGCCCAGGAACGAGAATATGAGCGCGCCGGAGAGGGCCAGGGGCACAGATCCGGCCAGAATGATGAAGGGGTCGCGGAAACTCTCAAACTGCGCGGCCAGGACGAGATAGATCAGGATCCCCGACAGCAGGAAAGTACCCAGGAATTTGCTGCCTTCCACCCGGAGCTGACGGGACTCACCCGCGTAGTCAACCGTGAATCCCTGCGGTAAGACCTGCTTCGCGGTGTCCTCCAGAAGAGTCAGCGCCTTATCCAGCGGCACCGAGGGCGGAATCACACCTTGAATGCGCACGGCATTGAGCTGCTGGAACTTGTTCAGCGATCTGGGCTCGGTGGTGGTCCGCAGGCTGGCAAACGTGGACAGCGGTACGAGCTTGTCCGAGGAGCCCTTGACATAAATTTGGGAGAGCTGGTCGGGGGTAAGTCGATCGACTCGCTTCACCTCGGGAATGACTTTGTAGCTGCGTCCCTTAATGCTGAAGCGATTAACATAGTTCCCGCCCAGCATGGTGGAGAGATCCTGGCCGGCCTGACTGAGGTCCACGCCCTGGGAGCGAAGCTTGTCGCGGTCGAACACCACCTCGGTCTGAGGTTGGTCGAATTTCACATCGGTATCGGCGTAGATAAAGAGGCCGCTGGTCATGGCCTTCTGCACGATTTGGTCAGCCAGCTGACTCACCTGCTCAGGTTCAGCGGCCGAGGCGATCACGAAGTCAACCGGGAAGTTACCGCCTCCAGGAAGCGGCGGCGGCGTCAACGGGATCACGCGGATCCCGGCAATTTTGGACAAGGGTCCAGTGGACTCCATCAGGAGTTGTTGCGCGGTCTTCTTGCGCTGGCTCCAGGGCTTGGTCACCATGCCGCCGAAGCCGCCACCGGGATTGGTGATCTGAAAGATGCTCCCACTCTCGGGAAAGGAGTGGTACACATCGTAGACTTGGCCGGCAAACAGGTTCGTCTGGTCGAGAGTGGCGTTGGCAGAGGACTGAATGACTCCAAACACTACACCCTGGTCTTCCGCCGGAGCCAGTTCCCGCTGCGAGAACATATAGAACGGGATCATGAGCACGGCAACGATCGCCCACAACGTCAAAACCACCGGCCGGTAACTCAATGTCCCAGACAGCAACCGAATGTACACGGCGCGAACCCGCTCGAAGTGGCGGTTGATCATGCCGGCAAAGCCGTGGTCAGTGTCACCGGCACGCAGCAGCTGGGAACCCATCATCGGAGACAGAGTGAGCGCCACAATTCCGGACACGATCACCGCACCCGCCAGCGTAAAGGCGAACTCGCGGAACAACGCGCCCGTGAGACCGCCCTGGATTCCGATAGGTGTGTACACGGCCGCCAGGGTGATGGTCATGGCGATGATCGGTCCGACCAGCTCGCGAGCCGCATCCTGTGCTGCGCGGAACAGCGACTTGCCCATGTGGAGATGGCGCTCGACGTTCTCCACCATGACGATGGCGTCGTCCACCACCAGGCCCACGGACAGCACGATCGCCAGCAGAGTCAGAAGATTGATGGTGAAGCCGGCCAGAAGCATCAGGAACACGGCGCCGATCAGCGAAATCGGGATAGCGACCACCGGAATAAGCACGGAGCGGAACGACCCGAGGAAGAGAAAGATGACCACAATCACAATCAGCAAGGTCTCAAGGAGGGTGTGCAACACCTCGTTGATCGCGTCCTGAATGTATTCCGTGGAGTCGTAGGGGACTCCCAGCTTCATGCCCGCGGGCAACTGCTGCTCGATCGCGGGCAGGGCCTGGCGCACCTTGTGGATCACTTGTAGGGAGTTGGCGGTGGGCAGGACCCAGATACCCATGAAGGTGGCAGTTTCGCCGTTGAAGCGGACGTCTTGATCGTAGTCCTCAGCCCCCAGCACCACGTCGGCGATATCACCCAGACGCACAACCACGCCATTGTCCCGCTTCACGACCAGCTGACGAAATTCCTGCGGAGTGCGAAGGTCGGTGTTGGCCACCAGGTTCACCGAGACCATGGAACCCTTGGTGCTGCCGATCGCTGAAAGGTAGTTGTTGCGGGCCAGGGCATCGTGCACATCCGATGGCGATACGCCGCGTGCCGCCATTTCTTCCGGTTTCAGCCAGATGCGCATGGCGAACGTGCGATTGCCGAGGATGTCGGCGCGCTGCACCCCGCTGACAGCGCTCAGCTTTGGCTGCACCACGCGGGTGAGGTAGTCGGTGATCTGGTTGGCATCGAGATCCTTCGCCGAAAATCCCAGATACATGGCGGCAAACTGTGTGTCCGCAGTCTCCAATTCGATGACCGGGGCCTCCGCCTCGGGGGGAAGGTCGTTGCGGACCTGCGCCACCTTGGCCTGAATTTGCGTGAGGGCTGCGTTGGTGTCGTAGTTCAGCTTCAGGTGAACCGTGATCGTGCTCACGCCCTGAGCGCTGGACGACTCCATGTAGTCGATGCCGTCAGCGCTGGCAATCACGCGCTCCAGCGGAGTGGTGATGAATCCACGGACCAAGTCGGCATTGGCGCCCACGTAAACCGTCGTGACCTGCACCACCGAGATGTCGCTGCGCGGATACTGGCGCACACTCAGCGAGCGAATCGACTGCAGGCCCGCAATCAGGATGACCAGGTTCACGACGATAGCGAGAACCGGACGCTTAACGAACAGATCGGTAAACTTCATAGCGCACTGTCCTCGCTCAACTGTCCTGAGGCCTAGGGTTGGGGCTGTTGTCAGGACGGACCTTGTTGTTGACCAGCACCGGGGCGCCATTCCGCAGGCGGAAAACGCCCGAACTGACGACCTCATCCCCGGGGTTGAGGCCCGAGGTAACGGCCACCTGATCGCCGCGCGAGCCCTCAACCTTGACCACCTGCTGGCGCACACCGCGGTACAGGTTGCCCTTCGGATCTTTCATGTTGGTCACGACGAACACGGAATCGCCATAGGGCGCGTAGTTGATAGCGGAGGCGGGCAGCGGAACGACTTCGCGAGCCTGTCCGACCGGCAACTCGACCTGCACAAACATTCCCGGACGCAGCTTGCCTCCCGGATTGGCGAGCGTCGCCTGCACCTCAATGTTGCGGGTCTGCTCGTTTACCACGGAATCCAGCGCGGTGACTCGGCCGTTGAAGGCCGCCCCCGGCAGATCGGTATTGGTGACCCGGAGACTGCGGCCCAGGGCCACCTTGGGCGTCTCTTGCTGCGGGACGCCAAAGTTCACATAAATGGGATTCAGTGATTGCAGGGAAACGATCGTCTGCCCGGCCGCGAGATACTGGCCCAGGTTGACCTGCCGGATACCTAACACTCCCGAGAACGGAGCACGGATGGTCTTGCGCGCGATGGCAGCACGGATGTCACCGACCTGCGCCTCAGTGGCTTTCTGCTGTGCCGCAGCATTGTCGTAATCCGAGCGGGCGATGACCCCGTCGTTGACCAGTTGCTGGGCCCGGCCGTAGTTGATGCGGGCGAGATCGCGTTGTGCTTCCAGGTTGGCCAGTTGAGCCCTTTCCTGGCGAGTATCCAAGTCGACGAGCACCTCTCCCTCATGCACCCACTGCCCGGACTCGAAATGAATCTTATCGACGGTTCCAGGCAGGTCAGCACTAACCGTAACCCCCTGGATCGCAGCCACCGTCCCGATTACCGTCAAAGTCGACGGCCAAGTCTCCCGCTGCGCGACCACAGTCGTCACCGCCGTCGGCGGAGGCTGGAAAGCAGCACCTTGCGCGATCGCAGTTTCGACCTGTCTGTATTTAAAAAACCCGAGACCACCCAGTAGAGCCGTCACCGCAACCAACATCAGCATCATTCGCTTCGCCATACGTTCTCCCGCTTGGAACAAAACACCCCCATGCTGTCTGGGTTAGTGGTAGAGGCCAGAGACAGCGTTTCTCATAAGATTTCGGCACCTCGCGAAAAGATTCAGAGTTCAACCGTGGTTCCTCACTTTTCGCACCAAACCAGCCCTCCTTGTGCGGCCCTAGCATGGGGGCCTCGTGGATTCCGATTAAGCTAGCCTTTGCCGGCTTCTTCTTGTTTGACGAACAAGCAGGCTCCAAATCGACAACGGGGTACTTGTGGGCCAGTTGGCGGCGTGCCTGGAGTGCTGGCATGCGGCGGCCTGGGCTGCAGATGCGGCGCCTCATGCTCAATCGAAACCGCGTGCGCCTCGTAAAGGGGGGCGCGCTAAGGCCGTCCGGGCGTGCGTCTCGTTCCCGCCCCCACAATCACTACCGTGGCTCATTCATTACGTTTTGACGGAGGGCGGCGGAGATACACCCTGGTTCTCCCGCGTAGTGACTCATGCCACGCCGCTGAACGACCTTAACTCCCAGATTGCTCGGGTTATGCGACAGGCGAGACGCCACCCGCCTAACCGATATAGACTTTGGGAGCATAATGTCTGGTTTCAATGGAGAGGAGGACGTCATGCCGCATTATGTGACGCTGATCCGCTATACCCAGCAAGGAATCGCAAGAATCAAGGAAAGCCCGGCACGACTCGACGCGGCCAAAAAGGCGGCGGAGAAGAGTGGCGGAAAGATCCATGGCTGGTACTTGACCATGGGACAGTATGACGCGGTATTGATCTCCGAATTCCCCAATGATGAGGCCGGTGCGAAGTTCACCCTGTCGGTTGGAGCTCTCGGCAATGTGTCAACAGAGACTCTGAAAGCTTTCACTGAGGCTGAGTTCCGCAAGATCATCAGCGGGCTTTCTTGATTGGAGCGGGGCAGTAGATCGCAGCGACCCAGCACGACGGGGTAGTGTCTCCTATGAGTAGCGGCCAGGGGATCTGATGGCAGTTGCCAGCGAAAGAGCCATGCACGAGCGGCGCACAAGTCTGCGGCCATGCGTTTCCCGCGTCGAGCAATCCCTGGCCCGGCGATGTGCTGTGATTTTGAGTGGTAGAAGAACGGACGGAGATTGAGGCATCTCCCTCGCGTTGGACAGCTTACGAAACAGGACCTGAGAAAAGGGCCCGCGGCACTTGTTGAGATTGGCGTCACTACAATTCTCCCGCTGTTCGCCGTGGGCGATTCGCTCGCTCTCGATCGGTCCGGCAAGTCGATGCGGCGTGTGCGGAGGAGGGTCCGGAGCCGGCCGGGTGGCTGCACGAGGACCGGTCCGGACATGCATCGCAAGCGGCTGGGCCACAACCAACAAAGCCTCAGAATTTTCCAGGCACTGGACCACAAACGCGGAATCGCACGCCTTCTGGAGTGCTTCGCGTGCCTGGCGGCGGTTCAGCATGAAGGCGAGCGGTCCCTCCGCCTGGCGGGCGCAGCCGCGGCGCTGCGGCAGAACATCGGCGCGCCTCTTTCGCCAGCTGAACGGGCCACACTCGAAGCGACGCTCCATCCCACACGGCAGGTATTGAGTCACACCGGCGCCGCGGCCCGGTTGGAAGGCTGGTCCTTGCCGCTGGCGAAGGTGGTCGAAGAGCGGTTAGGGCCGTAGGCTGCACGTCGCCGGTATCCCCCTGCGGAGCCGAGAGCAATCCGATGCCCCGGCAGGGTGAGCTTGGCCTCACTCGGCGAAGGAGGGATCGATCAACCGGCGTACCGCTGAGACGCGGTTCGCAGGAAGCCCTAACCGCCGGGCGTGTTCCTGAAGCGTTGCCTCATCGGGTGCCAGGTAGACGCAATAGACTTTGTCGCCGGTCACGTAGCTGTGCAGCCACTGGATTTCCGGACCCATGCCCTTCAGCACGTTGAGCGACTTTCGGGAGATTTCCTGCAGTTGCACGTCAGACAGATTTCCCGCCCCTGGGACATCGCGTTCGATCACAAATTTCGGCACCCGTACCCCCGGCGTTTCACAGATGCTAGCATGCAGAGAATGCAGCTTCAAGACGACCCGGTATCGCGCTGCGCAGAATCGCCAAGAATGGAAGGAATGAGGTTGCCATGGATCTTCGATCACTGCAGAAGCCGTTGAAAGAGCTATACCGCAATGATCCCGATGCCTCCAGAATCACCATCCGCGCCAAAGGCGGTCAGACGGATGTTCCCGTGGCATGCTCGGTCGATATCGGACGCGCCGTGTACCAGGCCGAGGCCCACCAGGGAGTCGGCGGACCTGGCGCGGGCGCCTGCTCCGGGGACCTCCTGCTTGGAGCGTTGGCGGCTTGTGCCCAGATTACCTGTCAGATGGTAGCTACGGCCATGGGCGTTCCGACCGAACGCATTGAGGTCACGGTCGAAGGAGACCTGGACCTTCGCGGGACTCTCGGCATATCAAAAGATGTGCCCGTCGGTTTTGAGCGTATTCATCTTCGTTTTGATGTGGCCGCGCCCATGGCAACGGCGGAACAGCTGCGTGGTCTGCGGCAAAGAACCGAACAGTATTGCGTGGTCATGCAGACCTTGCTGCGACCACCAAACCTACAAACCATGTGGGCCAGTCACGCATGAGCACGACGTAGGTCCATCCAGGCTGCGCGCACCCGGGTGGGGCGCGTGTCCTACCCGACCCGGACAAACGTCATCGATGGAGAGACGGGCGGATCTGACCGCAGCACCGTAGGGCCATGAAAGGAATCTCCATCCGCTCTGACGACTATGATGGGCATCATCACAAACCCGGCAGAAGATTCGGTTGTACGGGAATTCTTCGAGTTGTTCAAGACTCCCTGGGAGTATGTGCAGAAGGACCGGCAGTACGATGTTGTGCTATGCGCTGAAAATTCGAACCTCGACTTGGTGGCTCCCAAACTTCTCATCGTTTACGGAAGCAAGAAAACGTCATTCGACGAGCATCCGCGAGCCGACGTCCTATCCACGCGCCAAAGATCAACCACGATCTACGCAGGAACTCGCCTGCCACTTCTCGGTAGCAACCTCTCGTTCCATCATCAAGGAACGGAGGTTTTGCGGGATGCGGATTCCGCTGAGTGCATCGCGTATGTCGAGCGGTCTGGGGCGCAGACCTTTGTGCGCATCGGTTACGATCTATTCCGTGAGGTGCACGCCCTCCTCACGCAGGGACAGTGTCCGCTGAACGCCACTTCTGCCACGCTGGATTTGCACATCGCATTTCTTCGTGATCTGATCGTTGGTTGTGGTATCCCCCTCGTGGAAGTCCCCCCTCTACCGGATGGTTACCCGTTTATCGCTTGCCTCACCCATGATGTGGATCATCCCTTCATCCGTACACATAAGTTTGACCCGACGATGTTAGGCTTCTTGTACAGGGCGATGATCGGGTCGATCATTAACCTGAGTCGCGGTCGAATGACGGCGAGAAAGGTGTTTAGGAATTGGGTCGCGGCGCTAAAGCTGCCTTTCGTCTACTTTGGGCTGGCGAAGGATTTCTGGAATGACTTTCAGAATTACGTGGCCATTGAGCGGGGCCATCCGTCTACCTTTTTCTTCATTCCTTTCAGGGGTATCGCTGGCCGCACGACGACCGGAACAGCACCTCCTCTACGGGCGTGCCGTTACGAACTATCCCAACTTGCGTCCCACGTGTCGGAATTGAGGGCAGCGGGCTGTGAGATCGGGCTGCATGGAATTGACGCCTGGATAGACAGCTTCAGAGGGCGCGAGGAGGCAGAGAAAATCTCTCAACTTTCCGGGATTAAAGATATCGGTGTGCGAATGCACTGGCTTTACATGAACCCAGACTCCCCGGCGCTGCTCGATGAGGTAGGCTTTTTGTACGATTCCACCAGCGGGTACAGCGAGACCGTCGGATATCGCGCGGGAACAAGTCAGATTTTCAAACCCATGCAGGCCAAGAAGTTGTTGGAACTCCCGATGCAGATTATGGATACTGCGCTGTTTTATCCAGCCCGACTGAACCTATCTGAAACGCAAGCTTGGAACAGGCTGGGGCCAGTCCTCGACCATGTGGTGTGTCACGGCGGTGTACTAACAATAAACTGGCATGATCGCAGCATTGCGCCGGAACGCTTGTGGGGAGATTTTTATGCTCGTCTGTTAGACAGCTTGCACGACCGGGGTCCGTGGTTTGCCACAGCCACCCAGGCCGTACACTGGTTTCTGAGACGCAGATCAGTAAAGTTCGACTGGCCCCAACGAAAGGGAGAACCGGCGCATATCCGCATTTTGCTTTCCCCGGACCAGAATCTGCCTCCGATGCGGCTGCGCATTCACCGACCTCAGCACCTGCAATCTAACAAACTCGTCTTCAGCAAGGAATATGAATCAGTTGACCTGTGTTTGAACCGTGATGTCGAGTTCGGCCTTGACGAACTGGGGGAGCTCAAGTTGTGACCAGAACAATTTGCTCAGTCGTGGGAACCCGGCCCAATTTTGTGAAGGAGTTTCTCGTAAACCGGGAGCTACAAGAGCGCGGAATCCACGAAGTCTTGATCCATACTGGCCAACACTATGACTATGAGATGTCACAAATCTTCTTCGACTGCTTTGCCTTGCCTGCCCCCAACTATCATCTCCATGTCACGAACAATGACGATGCCGACTTCTTAGGTCAAGCCATCATACAACTCACGACTGTCTTGCGGTCGGAAGAACCTAATTGTGTGTTGAGTTATGGCGACGTCAATTCCACGATGGCTGCTGCAATTGCAGCAAGCAAACTGCGCATTCCTTTCGCTCATGTGGAAGGAGGAATTCGCACCACCGAACGATACAATCCCGAAGAAATCAATCGAAGGGTCTCGGATGTTCTCGCCGATGTCATCTTCTGCTGCACAAAGACTGACGTTGACAACCTTGCACAGGAGGGCTATGCGCCGGAGCGAGTCGAACTGTCGGGCGACCTGATGAAGGATGCTCTGCTGATTACGCTGAAGAAATTCCAGATTGAAATTCAGCGGAAAGACTATCTCGTCCTAACTCTGCATCGCCAAGAGAACTTAACCAATGAAACTCGCCTGCGCTCGATTCTTAATGGAATCATCCAAAGCGGGCGACGTGTGATCTTTCCCGCCCACCCCAGAACCCTTCAGTCCATAGAGCGCTTTGGGTTATCGAAAGTGATTCACAACTCCCACATTGAGCTTTGCAAACCGATGAACTATGTCGATTTCGTAAAGCTGGCGGCCGGGGCAGATAAGATCCTGACTGATTCCGGCGGGGTTCGTCGTGAGGCCTACCTTCTTCGCAAGCCCTGCATCGTGCTTTTTGAGCTCTCCTGGTTTCCCGAGATCTTGAGAGCTGGCTGGATGGTACTCGTTGGACCAGAGCCCAGCCGAATTGCCCATCTGATAGAAAGCTTCGAACCGACCGGGCCGTACCCAGAGCTACTAGGTGATGGGAAGGCCCACCAAAGAATCGTGGATGTGTTGGAACGGAAATATGCTTCAGGAGTCACGTGCTGAGCGTGGGGTCTTTGGATCCTGGCATGGCAGGATTCGCTAAAAGGAGCCACCAAACTGATACACCCACTACCTTCCTCTGGGCACCCGACACGAGTCGCCATGTTGGCGCACACCAAGTATCTGAGTGACCCGCGGGTCAGGCGAGAAGCCGAGGCCCTCGCGGAACGTGGTATCGACGTGCATGTGATTTCCCTGTCAGAGGAACGCAACGGCGTGCAGGAGCCTCGCACCGCCGTTGTCAACGGAGTCCGAATCCATCGACTCCGACTGGATCGGAAAAGAGGCGGGTTTCTCCGCTATCTCTTTGAATATTTCATGACGGGATGCCTTGGTGCGATCCACCTCGCGCGCCTGCACTTCCAAGGTAGGCTGGGAGTGGTTCATATCCATAACATGCCGGACATATTGGTCCTCGCGGCCTTTGTCCCGCGTCTTGGTGGAAGCAAGCTTGTCTTGGATATCCATGACCCAACCCCCGAGCTCTACTTGAGCCAGAGTCAAAACCCGAACAGATTGCTGCTGGGGCTGCTGCGATTCCAGGAAAAGGTGAGTGTCTCTCTTGCGGATCGGGTTATTTCCGTGAATGAGACTATGCGGGAGCAACTGCAGAGCAAGGGGGTTGCCCCCGAAAGAATCGTCATCGTAAACAATTTTCCAGATCTGAAGCATTTCCCGCAAAGCGATTCGCCCGGAGCATGGCCCAAATCGGATCGGCTGGTGCTCCTATATTGTGGGACGGTCACGGAAAATTACGACCTTGGATTGGCTGTCAGAGCCATAGCTGCCCTTGCGCAGGACATCCCTGTGAGGCTTAGAATCATAGGAGACGGTAACAGACTGTCCCAAGTACTTGAGTTGGCGACAGCGTGTGGGGTGCGAGATGCGATAGAGGTCTCGGGGAAACTCCCGATTGAGAATGTGGCGTTGGAAATGAGGAAAGCGGATATTGGCATTTCCTGCCACCGTGCTGGCGTGTTTGGCGATCTCTACTTCTCTACCAAAATCATTGAATACCTCACCCAATCCCTGCCCGTTGTAACATCGCGAACACGGACCATTCGTCGCTATCTTCCGGAGGATTGTTTGTTTTATTTTGAGCCGGGGAATGCGGAGGCGCTTGCCGACACGATCCGATACATGTGGAGCAATCCCGGTGAGGTGTTAAGGAGGCTGCACAACGCCAGAGCACTGTTGTCACAGCTTTCCTGGCAGACGGAGAAGGCGAAACTATTGGGATTTTACGCCGATCTCCTGGGTGGGGAGTGACGGCCAGCATGCATGAGAGGTCTTGCTAAGGAGTTGTAGCGGTGTAAACATTTTTGCGAGAGAACTGCTTCCCCTTTCACATTCCAGCGCTTTTGCCTTGAAATAAGGACGAAAACGAGGTAAAAAAAGCAGCCACGTCAACTTGACGACCTTTGCCAAGTTGGCCGGGCCAGTTCCCAGGAGCTCTATGGACAAAGCCGAAGTGGTCGTAGTCGTGGGACTCGGTGAAGTAGGAAAACCCCTCTTCAAGCTAATATCGAAGCGGTATAAAACGCTCGGCGTGGACATTGAGCCAGGGAAACCCATAATCGACTCGGTTGATGTCCTGCACATCTGCTACCCTTTCCAGATTGCGGATTTCGTGGGCGAAACCGTGCGCTACATCAAGCTCATTCGGCCCAGCCTGACAATCATCAATAGTTCAATCCCGGTAGGCACGACTCGGGCGGTCGCACTCCGCTCCGGCACGCCAGTGGCGCACAGTCCCGTAAGGGGCAAGCATGCACACATGCTTAACGACCTTCTCAAGTACGAGAAATTTGTGAGCGCAACCGATCCGATAACGGCTAAGCGAGCCGCGACACACTTCAGATCTATCGGTTTAAGAACAAGAGTTTTGGCACGGCCAGAGACGACCGAACTGGCAAAACTGACGGAAACAACCTATTTCGGATTGCTGATTGCCTGGGCTCAGGAAATTGAGAGGGCATGCGATAAGCTTGAACTTGACTATGATGAGGTGGTTTCGTTCTACGAGGAAATCAACTTTTTCCCTCCCGTAAAATATTTCTCTGGCATCATCGGCGGACACTGTGTAATGCCCAACATCGAGTTGCTCCGCCAAACGCTGGATTTGGAACTGGTTGAGGCGATCCGATCGTCCAACAACAAGAAAATCAGACGCGAAGCCCGGCACCAAAAACCACAAGCCTCGTCAATCGCAAAGTTCCGTGGTACGGTCATCGCCGGACGCCAAGCAAGCTGACCGCGCGACGGAGTTCGCGTTTCTGAAGATTGCTGACGAGCGGAATATCTTTTTGGCTCGAAGATCTTCCCAGAGGACTTGGTCTCGGCGCATCGGTTCGCTCAGTTCTCATGGCCGCCGTGGGCCTGTAAGTTGCCAAGGCTGCTGGCTCGGCTTGTTGTATCCGACCTTCTGCAACAGGGGATCCTCATCAGTCCATGAGCTTCCTATCGTCACGTTTGAGAAAAATCCTGGATGTGACACTGTGTGACCTGCCCCCTTCCGTCCGAGAACGCGACGAACTTTATCGTTCTCATCTGCGGGTTGAGCGGGGCTGATGTACGTGAGCGGCAAGGGAAGTGCCGCGATGATCCGTGTATCGAACCGCTCGGCTTCGGGGTAGGAGCCCGGATTCATTAAGAATCACAGAATTAGAAGGGCTGAAAGACTTATAGGGACTCGGAAGGATTCGAGGGAATTTCAGAATTACTGATTACAGGGAATGTGAGCCAATCTGAACGCCTGATAAGGCGTCACGCTTCGCTCGCGAGACATCGCCCTGCTCGCTGAGCAAGACTCGTCCCACCGATCATCCGGCGAGTAGTTTCCAGCCCTGGGCCGGAGAAATTTCGGTTATCAAGAAGCGGTTCTCGGGCCGTGTAAGGGCTAGGAGAGGCCCATCCGCAGCCGTCTCGTCGCTCACTGCAAGTGGCAAGAACGAAGCCCTGCGGTGTAGCATGTCGAGATCCCGGATCCCTTCAGTCGAGGTGGCGATGAAACTGAACAAGAGCGCATCGACTGCGCAATCTCAGCGTGACTGGCTGCTAGTCATTATCGCGCTGACTTCGATGGTGGCAGGCGCTATCATGGTTGCCGCCAGTAACTCCTTCGTAGTCCGGGAAGTGGAAGAGATCGTTAAGTATGATCATTGGGTGCAAACCCAGCACACGGTGGGCCCGGTCACTCGCGTAATCCGGGTCAATGTCATGCTCGCCTGGCTGCTGACGTGCTCAGCCGCCGTTTTGTTTGTCTTACGAAAGCGCCTTTCCTCTTACCGCCTGTTTCTGGGCACCGTCACGGCCGCAGCTTCATGGACATTATTTGTGTGCTTGCAAAGGCACGGCTACGAGCGGCCATGGTACCCGCTGGCGACGATCATCCACGACCCGGCCAGTCTGCCCGTATTCGGTCACCGGCAATTGTTTCCCTGGGTGGCACTTGCTTTAGAGAAAGTGTTCCCCTTCCTCTCCGACTTTCGAAGCTTTCTTGTGGTGCAGGCGATTCTATGTGTCGCCGCGTGCTATTTGGTGGGACTGTGGGCTGAAGCGGTTGTAGGACGCCGCTACAGAATATTCGGATCTTGCCTCCTAGTCCTTTTCTTGTCGCCAACCTTTGGATACTTTAACTTCTACGACATTGCAGTCGTTTGCTTCTTCACTGGGGCATTGCTGTGCCTGAGGCGGAGATTTTTCTGGGCTTTTGTGGTACTCGTTGGGCTGGGGACTCTCAATCACGAAAACATCCTTTTGCTGATACCGATTGCGGCGGTTGTCCTTTACCGAGAAGTTCCGATGAAAACCCTCCTGACGGTGGTGGTGTCGGCCCTGGGCGCTTATGTTGTCGCCCGCATTTTCACAGCGGCAGTTCTGCCTCAGGATAAGCTTTTCGACCTGCGGTTCTGGGACAATCTCTACCAAGTGGGTACGGGAGGCGGTGAAATATTCCATGCACTCCCTACATATCTGTTATGGGGAATCGTCAGTTTTGCTGGCTTCGCAGATTCAGATCCTTTTATCCGCAAATGCGCTGTTCTCCTGCCGCTGCTGGCAGGCGTGACCTATCTGTTCGGACGCTTTGGCGAGACCCGACAGTTTGATGCGTTCGTTCCTGTCATGATTGCCATGGTTCTATCAGGAGCACGGGCCTGGGACATCAGATTGACACTCCCGCAGGAGCAGGACAGAGGGGAGATGGCAACGGATGAACGCGCCGCGTGACGCATCGGGAGCGCGGAACCAAGGTACAGCTCCAGTCGCCGAACCGGCCACCCCGGGCGAGGAATGACGCCGTTCGCTCCTCGCTGGGGACCCTGGTGGAAAAGGAATTGTTCCTTACGTTGACGACCACGTTATTCGTCGTGCCGGCCATGCTGAATCCGGCCAAACACATCGCCTCCGGCTGTTCTTGGCTAAACGCGGACTGTTTCCCTCCGGATACCAGTGGCTTGCTTCGTGCGCCGCAGAGACCATCCGAGCTTCTCCCGTGTGATGACTTGCTGTTTCTTCTTCTCTCATATTCACGGGCCCTTGATTAAGGCCTCGGTCCGGAGTAAACGTCCCAGCCTCGCTCATAGCTCTTTCAGGTGACTCTCTGGGGCTGGGTTTGGTGACCACTGAGGCATTTGCTGCGGAAGATCCGCAAGTTTCCCTGTGACACAAGAGCATCTGCGATTTTTTCGAGGTAAGGATCTAACTAAGTAGCTGACGTTGCTGGCCCACATGTATTCGTAGTTCTTGCCCAACCGATTTGCCAGCCGCACCTTCTCCAGCAAGGCACTCCATCGGGGTGGTGGCAGCGTAAGCGCGGCTCCCGACTGGGTGCATGAAGCCAACTCGCATCTGTTAGATCTGACACAGAACAGCCGAAACACAAGGCTCCGAACACGGACCACGATGCCAGCATGGCTTCCGTGGAATTGCAACCACTCGGTATTACCGGAAGTTGCTAACGATTTGAGCCGGACACAGTCTGTGGCAAGAAGGTGAAGAGCTGACTGGCGGAAAAGAGCCGGCGTGCTCGCCACTACCGCAGCTGGCCGGAACGGTTCGTCATTCCTCAAAAAACGCACACTGGAGAATGAACGATGAAGACAAACCACGGTCCAGCCTTGGACTTGCTCAATCGCTGGAAATTCAAGGCCTGGATTCTTTCCGGTACGGCTCTGGCTTCCTTTGCCGCTGGGTCGCTGATTACTGCCCGGCTGACGCACTTGAACCGAGTGAGGGCTGACAGCAGTCGAGTGTTCGAGCTTCTCGTTTATCATGCTGTTCCCGGCAAAGTAACGGCCCTCGAGTCGATTTTTCGGGACGTTTCAAGGCTACAAGCTAAGCATGATCTCAATGTCGTCGGCTATTGGGTACCCAATAATGATCCTGCTTGGGCCGACACATTCATCTACCTGGTGGCTCATCCTAGCCTGGGCGAGGCGAAAAAAAATTGGGCTGCGCTTCATGCCGACCCTGCGTTTCCAGAGTATAGGAAACAGGCCAGCCAGCTCATAGACAAGGTGGACGAAAGGTACAGAGTAGACGAAGTGTACATGCGTCCAACGGAATATTCAGCGATGAAATGACGAGCATTCCAACCACTTGGATAGTCAGATAGGACGGGAGATCTATGGCACGACTCGGGCGCCGCCTCGCTTTCTACGTTTGCTCATTAGATACCTTCTTTTTGTCCGGGTTTGCGCAAGCAGGTGCCACATTTGCAAGATACGCGATACCGTTTCTCGCATTCTGCTTTACCGTCGTTGCCGCCACTGAGCCCGCACACTGGGTAGTCAGCTGGGGCGCAAGCGCATCGCCGCCTCCCGACGCCGGGCATATCAGCAGGGCCGGACTGGAATTCAACAATCAGACTCTGCGCGAGATTGTCCATTTGAGCATCGGAGGCCCTGCGGTTCGGGTCCGTTTTTCGAATCTCTTCGGTAAGCAGACTCTTGAAATCGGATCTGCGCATCTCGCCTTGCGGGCGAGCGACTCCGCGATCCAACTCTCTTCTGACCGGGCGCTAACCTTCGGAGGCGCACTGGGCTTCTCTGTACCGCCGAATGCTTTTGTTCTGAGCGATCCGGTCCAGCTGACGGTGCCCGCCGAAAGCGATCTTGCCATCAGCATTTTTGTGCCTCACCTGACCACCGCGGCGGGCATTCATTCCTTCGCGCAGCAAACCTCCTATGTTGGCGCAGGCGACCTGACCGCCGCGCCTTCCATCGCCAACCCGCGTGCTATTACCTCCTGGATATTTCTCGCGGGCGTGGATGTCAGCGCTCCGCCCCCGACCGCTGCCATCGCCGTGTTTGGCGACTCCCGTGTCGATGGTGACGGTTCCACCCCGAATGCCAACCGGCGCTGGCCCAACGTTCTCGCCAAACGGCTGTCGCAGCAAGGCCTACCTCTCGGCGTGCTGAACTCGGGAATCGTAGGCAATCGGATTCTTCATGACGCGCCGCCGGTCGCTGTGGAGCTCGGCGTAAACGCCCTGGCTCGCTTCGATCACGACGCGCTCAATCAGCCGGGCGTCAAATACGTCATCGTTCTTGAGGGTATCGTCGACATCGGACTCCCGGGCACGCCTCTAGCACCCGCATCGGAGGCTGTCACTGTCGATGACTTGATGGCAGGTATGAAGCAGCTCATTGAGCGGGCGCATGACCGTGGCATGAAGATCTTTTGCGCGACCCAAACCCCCTTCAGCGGGGCCACCGTGATTCCCGGCATCTTCAGCGCCGAAAAGGAAGCACAGCGGAAGGCTTTGAATCAGTGGATTCGATCGAACCCCGCTTTCGACGGCGTGATTGACTTCGATAGGGTTGTGCTCGACCCGGCGAATCCAGAAAGAATTCGGCCCGCGTTCGATAGCGGCGATCATATTCATCCCAATGACGCCGGATACGAAGCGATGGGGAATTCGATTGATATTAGCCTGTTCCGGTAGCCTGGCGCCGAGACATGTGGTCAAGCTGATTGACGCCACGCCTCCCACCTGCGATGTCGCGGGCGTTGGTCATACTGTCACCAAGCACGAGCATCGTCAGCCCTCAAGCTCATCTGGAGTGGCCGCCGTTGCGAATGGTGAACGGCAGCGTTCCAGACAGTTGCCGCCCACACCAAGTAGATCAGTGTCTTACGCTTTAGACATCCATCCTACGCGATACTCCATTCAGATCGATGATGATAGACACATTGAAGGCACCGCGGCGTTCTCGCAAACTTCCCAGATATAAGGACGGCATCTGGATGACTGGGACTGGTCCGGCGAGGAGGAAGAGTGTCGCCGGGGCATCACGCTTGCTCCGAACAATGTCGACGCGCACCTGTGTCTCGCGATTTTTCTAAGCCGCATGGGTCGTCTTTCAGAAGCCCGCATTGAATATCAACTCGCTCAAGAACTCGATCCTGAGCGGGACCATCTATCAGAGATTCTCTTCGAGCCAGGTGAGCAGGATCGGGCGATCGAATTGAAGCGTCGGTCGGTCGACAGCGACCCGGGCAATGGTTACTTGCATTACGAACTGGGTGACTTCCTGGCAAGGAATGGAGACTACCGAGGATGGGTCACAGAGTTGGAGCAGACAGTCACGCTGTTCGGCCTCCCTGAACTCAAGGCACCTCTGGAGGATGCCTTCACTCACGGTGGCTACCAGAAAGCTCTGCGGGTATGGCCCGGCGATCTGGAGAGGACCCAGGCACAGGGGATCATTTACATGCCCATAACTCTGGCGGAGGTCTACTCTGCCTCGCATGACAAGCAGAGGGCCTTCTACTGGCTTGAGGACGCGTATCAGCACTATCGGCAGGGATACAGCGAATCGGCAGACGGTGGCATGAGTACTCTCAACTCAGATTGGTGGCTGGCACCGCTTCACGCTGATCCGCGCTACGAAGACTTGCTTCACCGCGTTGGGCTCCCGGAATAATCTGGCAAATAACATGATCTGCCAGCACGACGATGCAGAGAGTCGGCGAATAGGAGCAGGGGATGGCCCGAAGGATTGTTGCGTAGCACGTCCGTAGGTGAAAATCTACTACCTGACAACGTCTGAATTAGTGTGTCGGACTGAGAGCCTTGACTGTAGCAGTTGCTTCGGGTCGAGTTCTCCTTTCCCGTCTTTGTCCAGTTTGTTGAACTCCGCTTCCATAAAGTTCATCCATTCTTGCTTCGATATTTTGCCATTGTGATCCACGTCCATGAGAAGCAGTAGTTCTTTGACATCCCCGTCGGCGAGGGCAAGTCTATCTTGCGGATTTGGAGCGGCTCGCTTTTGCGCGACCGCAGTTCCAGCCGCAATCCCAGTTGCACCTATCAGTGCGATCAGCAAACTTCTTCGGGTCATCGTGAACCTTCCTCGTGGCGTTTCAGTGCCCAGGAGACCTCGATCTCTGAGCAGATTTTGGCGTATTTCCGCGGCATAGGAATAGGTTACGTGGGTAACGAAGGATTGTCTGGCTACTCGGCGACGGTGCTAACCGCAGCCTCGCGTACTCGGTCTTGGCTTCTTTCAGGATGGGGATGTCGGGGTCGGCGTCTTTCCAGAGAGTAAGAAAATCTTGGTACGCTGTCCGTGCTCGCGCCGTGTCACCTTGGAGTCTGTGTGCTCGCGCAAGACCGAGATGCGCGAGTGCACCGACCAGGTTGTTCTGTACAATGTCAGGGTGGTCTAGGATTTTCTGAAACAGACGCGGTCCGGAAGCTCGAGGACATGCACGAAGCGCACAGGCGAGAGGGCATCGTATTAACCGCCGCAAACCAAAGCAGAATCCGCAGAAATCCAGCGAAGCTTGACATCACAAGCCGATGGATAAACTAGGGTCCCCAACCGTCTGAGCAAAACGGGGTCAGGCCCCAAATTTAGCGCAAGAGGAACATGAAACTACTACAGTTCTACTACAGTGCACCGTTTTCAATTGGAAGCATGGAGGAATGAGAAGTCAATCTAAGTTACTAAAAACATTGAAGAAACCCTGGTGCCGGGAGGGGGAGTTGAATCGGAACGTATTCCGTCCTGCCTTTGTTCTCATCGATATGCGCTCAAATCCGCGCCAATACTGGAGAGTACTGCATTTGTCAGTTCTGTCATTCGAGCACTTCCCGATCACCTGCGCAGCGTATTTCTCCAAAAAGGGTGCCAAGCAGTACCAATTATTTTTGGCCTACTAAGCCCACCTCGAACGAAGAGAGCCTACGGCTTTGGAAAGCGGGCGTTGCCGTAATACGGGTCGACAAGTTACATCGTCACGGCTGACACCGCCCAGAAGGCTGAGAACATCGTAAGGCGCACGGTCAAAAACTCGTGCAGCGTCCGCTACATCCAGGCGCCTCGCCCGTTGCGGATGAGTTCGGCGATCCGCTCTGATTCGGGATCGATCGGCTTCAACTGGCGCGGCTGGGCGATGTCCTGATTGACCATGTCAATGAATGAGTCCTTAGCTTCGTGCCGCGGGCAGTACCCGCCACCCGTGCGCCACAAGCACCCCTTGACTGGGCAGTACCATTCGGGCCTTTCCCGTTTCTGCTTCGCTACGTTGACGGCCGTGACATTGAAACTCATTACTTCCCCCTCTCGATATTGCGCCACCCGCCACGGCTATAATCTCCACTTTACCGCATGCATGCTTTGCTGGAAGGGATGAATGGTTTATTGCGGTGAAGAAGCTGTGAAATCCTTCCAAAAGGTTGTGGAACGCCGTGGAAGCGGTGGGTGGGATTCGTCTAAAGTGCGTTCAATTGGGTTTTGGAACTTTTCTCGTTTGGCCTCGACGTCGTCATCACCCCAGCTCGACGCACAGAGAGGTAGTAGGGCACAGTATGCTCGCCAAATGCAGTAATCCTCTTGTTATTCCCCGTTCCGCTATCTGCAAGGCGGAAGACTCTTTCGCCTAGAGAGTGACCCAACCCGCTGGTTGACGGGGCAAATCTGACCGAGCGGAGTTAACTTATGACCCATCGGAATTTAGGCTCGGCAAAACCCGACGTGCAGAACTGGCGTGCTCTGTATGCAGCCGCGCTTTTTGAGAGTGATTGGCGGAGACTGCCGGTGCATCGCTGAGGCTGAGAGAGTACTGTTCCGGCGAACTGACGCGCATGCAACGCGAGTACTTCAAGCGGGAGGCGAAAAAGTGGATCTGCTGGCAGGTGCCATTAAGAAACTCCACTTTCACTTGTCCAAAGTCGTGTTGACTGAACTCTCCCGGCAGCCCCTCAAACCGCACCAGCGGCTTGGCCAACTTGGGTCGAAGCGAGGCGACCAACGCGTAGAACCCTGTTTTCCCGCCCTGGTAGCCCGCTTCTCGCATCCGCCGCAAAATCTCCAGGGTGGCCAAC
>Ga0187780_10000043_pt1 | contig 92643 bp, 76 predicted proteins | sample 1015_Q2_SP10_20__FD_132429 | JGI IMG/M metagenome (GOLD analysis project Ga0187780, IMG submission 132429) | Tropical peat soil microbial communities from peatlands in Department of Meta, Colombia - 1015_Q2_SP10_20_MG | ecosystem: Environmental > Terrestrial > Soil > Wetlands > Peat | place...
GCTGCCTCCGGCTCCCCAATGTCCGGATGCCAAACCTTTTCCCATTCGAGACAGTAATACCCTTTATATCCGATTTTTCGCAGAGCCAGGACCTGCCGCTCGATGGGCACTTCCCCTGTGCCGGTCAGAACGTATTTTCTTCCCTTCGCATCCGGCACGGAGTCCTTCAGGTGCGTGTGCCGGATCCATGGGCCGAGTGCGGCGACTGTTTGCTCTGGGGTCTCATGTCCGTCCACAAAAGTATGGTGAGCGTCCCAGAGCAAAGCCACGTTCTTCGAATCCGCCCGGGTTAGCACCTCCTTGAGCGTGGGAGAGTCTACAAATTCTCCATGCGACTCGATCAGGACTGTCACGCCCCGTGGTCCTCCATACTCGCCAAGCTGATGCAAGCCGTCGACAACGCGCGCGAGTACCTCTTCCCTTGGCCCACGAATCTGATTGCCGAAAACGCGGACGTAAGGAACTTCGAGCGACGATGCCAGGTCGATGAATCGCTTCGCGTCTCCGAGTTGCTTCGCGCGCTCCGTCGGATCAGCCACATGCATCTCCGAGGAACTGCCCAGGTCGGAGACCTTCAAGCCGTATTCGGCCACTTGACGTTTTATTTCCGTAATTTGTCCGGGGGCGAATTCCGGAAGTGACGGCAAGTCCATTTTGGCCATTAAGCCCCTTAATTCAATGGCTGCGAATCCACTCGTCTGCGCAAACTCCAGGATTTTGTTCCAATCCCATGCCGGGCACCCCAAAGTTGAAAACGCCAGCGGCAGCCGCACCTGGCTCGCCCACGAACATCGGCTCAAGAACGCTGTTGCCGCACCCGCCGCCAAAAACTCCCTTCGTGATAGGCCCACGTTCTTCTCCTTGGTCCGAAATCACCAGTGTTTCGCCAGATCAAGCCTCGCGAATCACCTTCAATAATCCTTCCATCGACTCCCGGCTGGACTGCTCTTTGTTCTTCGCAGCGTTCAGATAGTGCGTTTCGAGGGACATCGTTCCTTCATACCGGTCTTTGATCAGCGCGCGAAATTGCCCCACAAAATCAATCTTCCCGCCACCAATAGGCATCCATACGCTCTCGTCTGGTTTCGTCCCCGGCGCCGCATCCTTTAAATGCATGTGCCAAATTCGCGCTTTGTCCAACGATTCGTAGCCGTTTGGATACGGCGTTTCACCGGCGTCATATGCATTTCCGGGATCCCAATTCAATCCCAGCGCGGGAGAAACCACGGCTTTCAACATCGCGGCGCCTTCTTCGCCGGTGGCCACGTTGCAGGAAAATTCATTTTCCAACAGGAGCCGAATCCCTTCTTTCTGCGCCATCGCCGCAGTTCGTTCGAGTTCCTTGGCGACGCGATCGAACACGGCCTGCGGCCGCTCGACGCGCAGAAAAGAGAAGATCCGCACCTTGTCCGTTCCAAAGTCCTTCGCCCTGGCAAAAGCACGCTCCAGCAAGGCACTTTGCTGGGAAAAATCGCCGCTTTGCAGCGGATCGGGTTTCCCCTCGGTAAATTTAGACTGCGTTCCGGGCAGCAGCGTCTTGAAATACGCCGAATCCACCACGGAGACTCGCAACCCGTATTTGGCCAGCAGATCCTTCGCTCGCTTCACATCGTCCGGATTGAGTTCTGTTACGTATTTGTTCCACAGGAAGCGCAACTCCACCCATTCCAACCCGAATCCTTTGACCCACTGAAGCGCTTCCTCGAAATTCTGTGTGACCTCATCTGTGATCACGCCCAGCTTGAATCTCTTCACATCCGCCGCCCCCACTCGCAGTGCGCTCAGCAACGCAGTCGCAGCTCCACTTGCCACAAATTCTCTTCGCTTCATTTTGTCTCCTTAGCCCGGCCCTCATCGTAATTCCCTGTCCGACTCTCGTCAATTTGGCGCGAAAGCAAGCGAATGGAGTCCAAAAGTCATCGCGTTCTCTATTTGAAGGCGTGCTAACATGCTCTCCACATTTCGTTTTTCCGGAGCTTATCGAATGAAATTCGGCCGTCGCGCCGGTGCGCTGCTTGCCATCCTCTCTCTCGCCGCACTTCCTCTTCTTGCCGGTACAAAAATAGTTCACCGCTGGGTGCTTACAGGCGTGCCCATGCCGCATTTTCAAAAAATGCTTGTCGCCAGCATCCTGGAAAATTACCTGATCCGCCAGGAATTCGAAGACCAGATGAAAAAGCTGCTTGCCAACTATGGCGTGGAAGGCGTGCAGAGCTACATGGTCCTGCCGCCCAGAAATGAAATGATGGAAGGCGAACTCAAGCAGCGCATCAAGGAAAGTTCTCTGGATAGCGTCTTAGTGATTCGCCCCAAGGCGGTTCGCCAGGAGTCGCAAGAGGTAATTACGGGCGGAATTTACGTGCCACCGCCGGGCTATTACACGTTCTGGCCTTACTGGAATATGGCTTATGGCACTTTCATCCCAACCAGTTCCTACACAACGGAAGATTTAGTGGTCCGCGTGGAATTCAATCTTTACAGTACAAAAGACGAAAGGCTTGTCTGGAGCGGCGAAACCGACACAATCTATTCGAAGGATTTCGAGAAGCTGGGAAAAGAGTATGCCCAGACTCTGGTGAATCAGCTGAAGAAAGACAAAGTTATACGCAAGAAATAGGCGGCCTAGTTAGCGCCTCAGAACTAGACAGCTGGCAATCATGTCGTGCAAAGCCTGCTTCCGCTGTGTGAAACCAGCCATGATATAGCCGATTCCCAGGGGAATCAGGCCGGTGATGAGCTTCGCAAAGAATCTGCCACTTGCCCTTCCGAAGGTCACGCGGTTGCCAGCAAGGTCTGTCACGTAGAGACCGAGAACCTGCTTGCCCCAAGTGGCTTGTTTTTCTCCGCTTTCCAGATACGCAAAATAGAGCCAATGACCGATGATCGACAAGCCGCCCAAAACGATTGCAAAAAACACAATCGAGCCGATCTCTGCTGGGTTCGCCTCCTCTCCTATGTGGTGAGTAAACGTGGTCAGGATTGCTGCCCCTCCCATTAAAAAGAACAAGGGAACAAGTAAAACGAAGGTGGCAAATCCCAGGATAAACCCATCAATGATGTAAGCGACGAAACGAAGCCAAAATCCGGCGTATGTCACATTCGTCGCATACACAATCGCGCCCACACCTGCATGAGGCGAGACGGCAACAGGCGCAGCAGTCGCAATCGCCGTTCTCGCTACGGGGCTTCCACAAACTTGACAGAATGCCGTGTCTGCCGCGAGCGCGGCACCACACTTGGAACAGAACACTGTTGCCCTCCACACGTGCTTGAGCTTGGATCTTCCGTCGGGCCTATTCTCTTACAACTTTGCCGTCAGGGAAACGAGCTTATTTATTCACATCCGTCCCGTTCGAACTGCCGCAACTGCTTCTGGGCTTCGACATTGCCCTTTCTGGCGGCGGCGCTTAGCAGAATGCGTGTCTGGTCGCAGTTCCTCGCCACACCCTTCCCGTGCCAATAGAGTTCGGCAAGCGTAAGCTCGGCGCTTGGGTTACCTTTTTCCACCGAAATCCAAAGGAGTCGCAAGGCCTCTGACGTGTCTACTCCTCCACTTCTTTCATGCAGAAGTCGGAGCGCCTGAGAGTACTCCGCCAGGCCCGCTTCCGAGCCTGAAGAAGACACGCTTCCGGAGAGAGGGGTCACTGGCAGAGAATTCTGAGCCGTTCCTGAGGCAGGAGTTTGCGCATCGTTGCGATTCGGCTCAGGCGGGCTGGAGTTTTCCTGGCCAGTTTGTGCTTGCATTGAATTGGACGAAGAGGCTGGCGATCCCGTGGAACTTGTTACAGGTGGTTTGGCTTCGCCTGATGTGACCCCATCGGCAACCGTTGGAGCTGGCACCTGATCCGCCGGCCTTCCGCCCATTTCCTCCCCCAGCCAGATAAGCGCCTGTCCAAGCGTACGGTGGTAAGCCAAAATGCCGACCGACAATCCGAGCAAGACCATAATGGCCACGGCGCGCGACAGAGTGAACCATTCCATCCAACTGGTTGACGAAGGACTATGGCTGTAATCAGAAGACTGCGTTGTCGTAAGAGCCCTCGCCCTTGACGGCATGGCTCCTTCGTGACTGGGGGGAGGCATCAGGATCTCTGAAATATCAGGAAGCCCCGGCGGCGACGGTGGTACAGCCTCTTCCTCCGGGATTTCTTCATGGGCTGTTTCTTCCGACGGTGTTAAGGGATGGAAGGCGACGTGGCGAGAGAAAGGAGGGGAGAGCGGCTCAAACGAGATCTCGATCGCCTGTTGCGTGGAAGAAAAATTCGGCAGTCCGGGAAATGCCGTTGCATCCGGTACATGGGCAGTTTCTTGCGGTTGCGGTTCCGGTTTCGGTTCCACCTGCTCGGCGATCTCGTTCGGGGAAGCGGCAAATTCCTCTGGCGGTTTCTCGGGGACAATTATTGACTGCACCGGACCTTCTGGCGCGTCGGCAGGAAGGTGCAAATCCCAATGCGGCTTCGTCGCTGGTCTGCTCGGCATCGAAGCGCGAAGCTCTTCGCGAAGCTCCTCAAAAGTTTGAGCTTCGGGCGCAGGAGGCTTTCTGACTTGTTCCTCCTTTTCCTGTGAGTCCAGCGCACCGCTTAGCCAGCTTTCAATCTGCGCCCGCGCGACAGCAGGAAGCTCCAGGAAGCGCACTCCGGCCACTCTGCCATCTTCTTCAATCCAGAGAATCTCGCCTTGGCCTTCGATTCGAACCGTTTGATTCAGAGAAAAGGAAAAGTGGGTTGTATCGCCGGGGCGCAACGGCATCATGGCCCTGAGAGCAAAACCTTCTTCCGAGAGGTTGCGTAGCATCCCGCCGTTAGAAGGGCCTAATTCGACGTAGACAAGGCTGGGTGGGTCCTTGCGAGGTCGCTTTCTCCGTTCGCCGTTTCCCGCTTTAGGAGACATGGAGTTCTCGGTTGAATTCTAACCCGATGCTTCAAGGCCCGGTAGAAGCAGTTGCCTCGCATTCAACGCGAAAGTTACGAACCTCCAGACAGACAATCACACCTTCTACGCTGCCCTAGCAGGTGCTCATTTCGTGAGAGAATGTTCACTCCCTTTGTGATGAGCAGTGGTACCATCAAGCTCGTTGGTCCGCCCTGAATCGATCCTCAGGAAAACTGAAAAGGCTGCGAAGTTACCCGTAAGGAGAATCTGTTATGCGTTGGACACCTGGCGGAGTCAGCGATGATATTGAAGACCGTCGCGATCAGAGCGGCGGCGGCGGGGGTTTCCGCTTCGGAGGCATGCACATCGGGTTGGGCGGATTGCTGATTCTTTTGGTCTTGAGCCTGATCTTCAAGCAAAACTTTCTGGCGCTCCTGGGAGGCGGAGGAGCACCCTCGTCAGGTTCAGCCGCCGTCAGCAGCCCGGATCCCGCAAAGGATGAGGCGGAAAAACCGCTGGTCCAGTTCGTTTCCTTCGTGCTCGACGACACACAAAAAACCTGGGAACAGTTACTTCCCCAGCAGGCGAACGTCCCCTATCGTCATGCCAAACTCGTGCTTTTCCGCGATTCCACCGATTCCGGGTGCGGCGGGGCGGAAGCTGCCACCGGCCCTTTTTACTGTCCCGCTGATGAAAAGGTCTACATCGACCTTTCTTTCTATGACGAACTGAAGCGCAGGTTCGGCGCCCCGGGCGAATTTGCTCAAGCGTACGTTCTTGCTCACGAAGTGGGTCACCACGTTCAAAAACTGATCGGCATCGAAAGCAAGGTCCGGCAGTTCCAGAGCAGAAACCCCGGCTCCGCCAACGCCGCTTCCGTGCAGATGGAACTGCAAGCAGATTGCTTCGCCGGCGTCTGGGCGCATTCCACGCAGCAGAGAGGCCTAATCGATACCTCGGATGTCCAATCCGCATTGGGAGCCGCCGCAGCCGTTGGCGACGATCACATTCAACAAATGGCTCGCGGACGTGTGCAGCCGGAAACCTTTACCCACGGCACTTCCGAGCAGCGCATGAGCTGGTTCAACAAGGGGCTTAACTCCGGCTCGATTGACGCGTGCAACACGTTCGCACAATAACGCCGCAGTTTTTTTGCATTCTTCAGGATTTTCACGTGTTTGGCGGGAGCTTTTGCGGCCCGGGCACTCCTGGATCACGCATCTTCTCGATCGCCACCCTTGCCGCCTTCATTTTTTCCGGGTCCACCCAGGAGTCCTGCGTCACTAAGGTTGTTTGCGTCGGAAGCGCTACGACCGCCCCCGCTCTCTCCATGGCGTCCATGATCGATAGCAGGAGGGCTTCCTGCGTCGCCAGATATGCGGCATAGTCAGCTTCCAGAATGTAGCAAAAGATCTCAACCTCGAGCGCATAATCGGAAAAGCGAATGAAGCGCACACGTGAAGACGAATCCTCTACCTTGGGATTCTCCAGCAGCAGATCGCGAATCTTGTCTAAAACGAAGCGCACGTGGTCCGGCGAGAGGTCATAGCGCAGGCGAATCACCTGCTGGCAAAGAAACTTGTCTCGAAAGCGCAGATTCTCGATGACTGCGGTGGCCATGGTGCCATTCGGAATGGAAAGCAAGGTCCGCTCCGGAGTCCGCAAGCGCGTGGAGCGCAAGCCAATATCTTCCACCACTCCTGCCTGATTGTTGACTTTGCAGGTATCACCGATCAGGACCACCTTGTCAAAGAGAATAGAGATTCCGCCAAACATGTTTTCGAAAGTCTTCTGCGCGCCTAGACCGAGGGCAAGGGTGCCGATCCCTACGCCCGCCAGCGCTGCACTGACATCGAAACCCAGCGCATGGAGCACTATGAGCGTTACCAGGATGAAGATGCTCACTTCAATGAATCGACGGATCAGCGATACGATCGATCTCTCGGCATACATCCCCCGGCTGGTGAGGCTAACACCGATGCGCGTGGTAATGGCTCGCGTGATGCGCGTCAGCAACCAATAAAACGCAATCGTCAGAAATACCCAGATCACGCGTCTGTAATAGATCCGGTAGAGCAGCGACGTACCTATGTACGACACCAGGGAATAGTGAATCAGCAGCGCGATCACGAACGTGAGCGGGCCGACCTTCTTTACAGGCTCAATGGGCAGCGGAGGCAGGTGGCGCATTTTTCGCGTGTAGCGAGTCGCAAGCTCAAAAGCCTTCGTTAAGGCTCGCGCCACCAAAAACGCCAGAGGAATAAAAACAAGAACGGCCAGCCACTGCCAGTAAGGCATGGCCAGGAATCTGTGCTCCACCAGATAATCGGGGATTTTCTGTTCCACAGCCGGAAATGTCAGGGAGTCATACACCTTGGGGACGGAATCCAGTGTCGCTCGCGAAAAGTACCAGAGCTTCCGGCCTTGTTCGTCCTCAATTCGCACCAACAAAATAGGAAAGCTATCGGCCGCGCCGAGGCTGCTGCTGATTCTTTCCTGTTCGGGGGGCAATCCGTCATCCAGGCGGCCCTGCGGGTCTTTGCTCACGAAATCCATAGGGCCGGTGAATTTTTGATTCAGGATGGCCAGTAGTTGCGCAGCGAGCTCCTCTTCATCCTCCTGGGAAGCACGTCTTCGGGGAGGGAGTGGCTGGAAATACTGCACGGCCACGGAATATCTCTCTTCTTGAGCCGCTTTGATAAATCCAAGCAGGCAACCACGCGGATTCTCACGGCCCAGCGGGTCCGGAGGAACCTGGGGCTGTTGCGGTGAAGCGGCGGTGTTTGTCAGGGTACTCAGGCCAGGTAGTTGCGGACTGCCATACGCGGAGAAGGACCACATTCCGGTGAGCATCAAGAGGAGAAGTAATCGGCGAATTGCCATGCGTCCGCCTTCCGAGGGCCGCTTCATTCTATCCGCTGGGGGCGTTCGATAGAAGGACAGAACCAGGCAGGCTGCCAAAGCGCTCCTGATACTGGCGCAGAAGGAACTGGTCCGTCATGCCGGCAATGTAATCGCAGACGACTACATGACGTGCCGTTTCGCTCGTCATCTCTTCGTGCGCCTCAGGCATCGAATCCGGTTTCCGCAGGTAGTAAAGGAAAAGCTCTTCCAGGCACCGCACGGACCGTTGGCTGTCTTCTGTGATCAGTGGATGGTTGTAGACATGGGTGAAAAGAAAGCTCTTCAGATCCCGATTCCGGGCACGGCCTTCGTCACTTAGACTCGCCAGCCGGGCAGGACTGCTGCGGACTTCCTCCACCGTCTGAACGCCGGAATTGCGAATCCGGCTTTTTGTGGTTTCGATGAGGTCTGTAGCCAGAAGATCGAGGGCATGACGCAGCGTTTCGTTGAATTTCAACTTGCTCGTCCCACGGGGACGCTCCGCGTCCACCTTCGCATAGATCTCTCCGAAGAACGGGGCCTCCCTGTAAAGAGAATCAAGGTCCAATAGATTTGCTTCCAGCGCGTCGTCCAGGTCCGCGGTGTTGTAGGCAATTTCGTCCACCCAGTCGATGAGCTGCGCTTCCAGTGGCGGTCGCACATCCAAACGGTATTCCGCCAGCTCGGGAAACTCCGCAGGACTGTAGTCCCGGGAGTGTTTGACGATCCCTTCGCGGACCTCAAATGTCAGGTTGAGGCCGGGGAAATCGACATAGCGGTGCTCGAACTGTTCCACGATCCGCAGCGCGTGGAGATTGTGGTCGAAACGCCCTCCATGCGCGCGCATCAATTCGTCGAGTTTCCGCTCTCCTGCATGTCCAAACGGGGGATGACCAATATCGTGGACCAGTGCCAGAGCCTCAACCAACTCCGAGTTCAGGGCCAGCGCATGGGCCACCGTTCGTGCAATCTGAGAAACTTCGAGCGTGTGTGTTAACCGGTTTCGGAAATGATCGGAAAAACGTGAGGTGAAAACTTGTGTCTTGGCTTCTAGGCGCCGGAAGGCCCGCGCGTGGATGATGCGGTCGCGGTCCCTCGCGTATTCGCTTCGATACGGATGCGATTGCTCCGGGTAACGCCGTCCGCGGGAGTCCTCGGCCCGCATGGCCCAGGGTGCCAAAGCTGGATAGGTTACGATGGCCGAAGCCTCCAGCGATCTCTCAGGTGGGGAAAACTTGCCGTTACTAAGAAGTCCGTCGACTCGCGACTTCTCAGGAATTCGGTCCGAGCAGCTCCAAACCCCGATCCGCTTGGTCTGACACAGGCGTGTTCGGATAGTCCTTCTTTAGCTGTTCGTAGAGCGCCGTGGCCTGCTTCTTGTCTGTCTGACCGTAAAGCCCGGCCAGTTCCAGCAGCACCATCGGCTTCGGAACCAGCACGGATCCGGACGTGCTCAAAGCCTGCAGTGTCTTGATCGCCTCGTCTCTCTTCCCGTTACGTTCGTCGATCAGCGCGCTCTGGTACCTCGAAAGCGCCGCGAGTTCCTTGTCCGAACCGCTTTCCAGCTTCTTCAACTCCTCGGACGCCTGGTTCAGGCGGTCCATGTCCATCATCGTCAGCGCAGCGTAATAACGCGCCAGCTTGCCAGGATTTGTACGTGGATATTGCGCGGCCACGGCGGAGAGCTTGGGTTCCGCAGCCTGTGCCCGCTGCTCTGCGCTGGGGTAGGTGATTTCCCCGGGCTGCGTGGGCTGGCCGGGAACAGCTATTGTGGCGTTGAAAATCTTCATAGCGTCGTCCAGGGCAACCTGGGCCTTCGCCGTCTGGTGGTCACTGTAAAACTTCCAGCCGAGATATGCGGCCCCGGCCACAATCAGCACTATCAGTGCTATGGACGCCAACCGAGTGTGCGAAAGGACCGCCTCCGCTCCGTGTTCGAAAGTCTCGCGGACCTTGTCGTGCTTCAATTCTTTGCGCGATATATGAGTAGTCACAGCCCGTCTCCTGACCTTTGTGTAATTTTTTATGCTAACACAAGTTCCCAAGTCCCTGGGAAGCCGCCGGTTAACCCTTCTCACAAGCCTGCACCTGCGGCCAGCCTGGCTATGAGCGAACGTGGTATTTTGGAGGCATGCAGGCCGGCTGCATCCATTGCGGGCAACAGCATCTGCTGAACGACTCCGTTCTGGCGAAGCATGCCAAAGTCCAGTTCCGCTGCACCAAATGCGGCAAAACCACCATTGTGGAAGTGAAACGCCGCGCCGATGAAACCGTGGTGATCTCCCCCATGCCTTCCTTCGCCCGAGCGGATGCCTCCACGGCGCGCCTGAAAGCGCCCGCAATCGAAGAGAGCCCGGCTCTGCCAACAGGCGTGGAGGCTTTGCTAGCTGTGACCACCGGCCCGGAAATGGGGCGTTCTTTGACGCTGACCAAATCACGCGTCGTGATCGGCCGCAAAGGCGCCGATTTTGCCCTGACCGACCCGGAGGTATCCCGTCACCATTGCATGATCGAGGTACGGGAGGGCTTCGCAAACTTGAAAGACCTCGACTCCACGAACGGTACTTTTTTTGAAGAAGAGCGCGTGCGCGCCGCTGTTTTGAAGGATGGCGCCCAATTTCGTGTGGGCAGCAGCACCATCCGCCTCACCCTCCGCACTCAAAAGTAAGCTATCGTCTCCGGGCATTCCCAGGATGGCCTCACTAGGGTGTGAGATACTGGCGCCGATAAACTAGCGTGACGCAAAGATGAACCGCCTCAGTGTGTGCCTCGTCGTGCAGAACGAGCAGGAGAACTTGCCGCGAGTTCTCCGTTCGGTGCAGGGCCTTGCCGACGAAATTATCGTCGTCGATGGTGGCAGCGCCGATCGCACTGCGGAAACGGCGCGGGAATACGGCGCCAGAGTATTCGAACGCCCGTTTACGAATCACGCGGACCAGAAAAACTACGCGGCCTCTCTTGCCTCGCAGGACTGGATTTTTCTCCTCGATGCCGATGAAGAACTAAGCGACGAGTTGAAGGAATCGGTCCGCCAGTGGAAGACTCTGGAACCACAGTACGCCGTGTATGAGATGCCGCGCCTGACCTGGTATCTGGGCGCGTGGATTCATCACTCGCGCTGGTACCCGGATTGGCAGCGCCGCATCTACCGTCGTGATAAAGCCAGTTTCAGCGGGGCCATTCACTCTGCGCTTCGCTATGACGGCACAATCGGCCGCCTGCGCGGCGATTTGCTTCACTACACCATCCGCACGTTCTCCGAACATGAGGCGAAAGTCGAGAAGTACACCACGACGATTGCCCTGGAGATGTTCGAACAGGGAAGGCGCGATTGGCGCTCGGCTATGTGGCTGGCCGCCCCGTGGAGTTGGATTCACCACTTTTTTTTGGGCGCCGGTTTCCTCGATGGCTATCGGGGCGCGCTGATCGCGCAGATGGCCGCTCGCGGCGTTCGCCTGAAATTCAAAAAGCTCGGCGAGTTGGTTGAAGCGGAGGAGCTGCGCCGGAATCGCGGTGCGGTGTGATACCGCTCTTTGTTGATCTGGAAACCGAGTGGCGCGGCGGACAGAGTCAGGCGCTGTTTTTGTTGAAGGGGCTGTACGAGCGCGGCCATGCGGCGGAATTGGTGGCAACGCACGGCTCCTCGCTGGGCCATCGCGCAAAAAAGGAAGGAATCTACGTACACAGCGTTTCACGCACGCTGCCACAACTAGCCGCTGCTTCTCGCATAAAATCCATTCTTGCTGATGGACGCGTCGAACTGGTACACGTCAATGAGGCGCACGCCCTCACGGCGGCCTGGCTTGCCGGCGCGCATCGACGGTTGCCGCTGTTGTCTTCGCGACGAATCGGCTTCCCGCTGAAACGCAATTGGATGTCGCGGGCGCGATTCCGCGCCTTGGATCTCTTCATCGCCAACAGCAAGAATGTGGCGCAAAGCCTGGTCGACAGCGGATTTCCCTCGGAACGCATTGCGATCGTGAATGAAGGAGTGGAAATCCCTCAAATACCCTCCGCCGAAGAACGGCACTCGGCGCGACAAAAATGGGGCATTGCGGACGACGAATTTCTTTTCGGATGTGCCAGCGCATTCGTGCCGGAGAAAGGCCAGCGGCACATTGTCGAGGCGCTTCCCAGCGTGTTGCAACGGTTTCCGAAAACGCGACTTTTACTGGCCGGCGCAGGACCTTCTCTAGCGGAAGTAGAGGAACGGGTGGCGCAATTGCGATTGAAGCACGCCGTCCTCCTGCCAGGGTTTGTCAACGACATGCAAGGCTTTTACAGAGCGCTTGATGGCTTTGTGTTTCCCTCTGAATTCGAAGGCCTGGGAACGGCGCTGCAAGCTGCCATGGCCTATGGCATGCCCGTGATTTCAACCACGCGAGGCGCGCTGGGCGAAGTGGTGGAAAGCGGGCGAACTGCCCTTGTGGCCGACCCCGCGGCAAATGACTTCGCCGCAGCGATGATTCGTTTGCTGGCGGATCAGGACCTTCAGAGGCGGCTTGGGGAAGCCGGGCGCAAGGAAGTGACCGAGCGCTTTTCCGCTGACCGTATGGTGGAAAACACTCTAGCCGTGTACGAGAAAGTGCTTCAGTCCGGATAGCCGCGCGGAAACCTCTGCCGCCAGTCCCAAGCGGACTGGATGATCTCTTCCAATGAGGAATGCGAGGCTTCCCAGCCAAGCATCCGCTTCAGCTTGTCGTTGCTAGCCACAAGGACCGCCGGGTCACCGGGACGGCGGGGCGACAATTTGTGCGCGATCTTTCGACCTGTAATGCGCTCGGCCATCTGTACGACCTGCAGGTTCGAATATCCTGTGCTATTCCCGACGTTGAACCCCTCGCCGGCAATGCGGTCAATCTCTTCGAGCGCGCGCATGTGCGAGTCCGCGATGTCCAGGACGTGCACATAGTCGCGCACGCAGGTGCCATCCGGTGTGGGATAGTCCGATCCAAAAATCTCCAGCACAGGATAGGCCCCAAGCGCCGTATCCAGAACCCTCGGAATCAGGTGCGTCTCTGTGCGGTGCGCCTCTCCCCGTTCCGGGCTGGCGCCAGCCGCGTTGAAGTAGCGGACGTTGACGTACTTCAGCCCAGTGTAGTTTCGATAGTCGGCCAGAATCTGTTCGAATCTCAGTTTGGACTTGCCATAGGGATTGATGGGGTCCTGGATGTGGTCCTCCGGTATGGGAACCGTCTTGGGTTCGCCGTAAGTGGCCGCGGTCGAGGAGAAAATGATTTTGTCGACCTTGTGACGGACCATTGCATCCAGCAGGTTGACTCCACAAGCCACATTCGCGGAATAAAAGGTGCTCGGTTCGCGAACGGACTTGGCCACCAGAGCTTCCCCCGCAAAGTGCATGACCGCTTCAATCTTGTGCGCCCGAAAGACCTCTTCAAGCCGCGTGCGATCGGCAAGGTCCACATGAACAAACACCGCTCCCGGCGGCAGGGCCGACCGGTGGCCTTCACAAAGATTATCCAGCGCCACAACCTCATGGCCGCGAGTGAGCAGAACTTCTGAGCAGATGCTTCCGATGTAGCCGGCCGCGCCGGTAACGAGGATTCGCAACGAATCGTCCCCCTTGAGGCTCATTACGTGCAACAAGCAGTTTTCCAGTATACAACCTCATCTTCGAACAGAGAGCGGCGCGCTTCAGAAGACGCCCTCGAGAGGGTGCAAGAACAACGGGTGGTGTGCCCGAAATAGCAAAAGCGCCGTGCGGTTCCTTCTAAACCGTCCGGCGCTTTGCGTTTGCGCAGTAACTGAACTTCCCTAAGAATGGTTCCAGCAGTTCCCTCCTGTCCGCTCGCCGAAATCCGTCAAGCTAATTTGCAGATTGAACTACCCATCGCCCCTTCGGCTCGAGGAACTCCACCCCTATCGCATAGCCGTCGCCAGGCAACGGTTGGCAGTAGGCCACCCGAGCTTCGGAACGAAACTCTCCTGTGCGCGACGCGAACAGCAGCGGCGCACCTTTGTCCCAACGGCGCGTGCTCACCACGCGCGCCCCTTTGGCGCTCACGTTCTCTGTGAACGTGGCTTCCACGCCGGGGACCTGCCGATGGCCGTCCAGTACAACCGGGATTTCCATCGGTATCCGGCTCTCCTTGCGAACGAAGCGAAACTGGTTCCTGTGATTCATCGCTTCTCACGCTCACAGGCACGCCGCAATGCGCGTGATCGAATTCATGGCGCTGCCGCGATGTTTCATGCGATACAGAGTGCGGTCCGCCGCGCCCAAAAGCTTTTCCGGGGTGTCGCCGTCTTCGGGATAGGCCGCGATTCCCGCGCTGACGCTGAGTGCCGGCTCTTCGGACTCGCCGGCAAGCCGTTCCCGAATACGCGCGGAAACGCGAGCTGCAATTTCTTTGGGAGCTTCCGGAAGCACCAGGGCGAACTCGTCTCCGCCGTAACGCGCCGGGGTGTCAATCGCCCGCGAATGATTGCGCAGAATCTTGCCCAGGCGGACCAGCGCGCGGCTGCCCACCAAGTGGCCGTAACGGTCATTGATGGTTTTCAGCCCGTCCATATCCAGCAGGACGATGCTGAAGGGACGTCGCGTCCGACGAGAACGATCCAGCTCTGATTCGATCACCGCAATGAGCCGCCGGTAGTTCGCCAGCCCGGTAAGAGGGTCGCTGATGGCCAGCGAACGTACCTGGTCGAACAAGCGCGCCTGATCGATCAGCGCGCCGCCGAGGATGATCGTGTAGCTGGCCACCTTGCTGAGTTCCGCGATGAAGAAAGGCCCGTCAAACATGCGCCGCGAAAAAAGGGCGGCCAGATGGCAAGCGGTGTTCAAAAGTGCGACGAGAAACAGTGAATAATCGTAGAGGGAAGCTTCGCCGTCGTTTTTCTGCTGCTCTTTGTAACGGCGGTAGAAGAAAAGCGCTGCCAGTGCGAACAACCCGCCGGGAAGAAGTTCCCAGGGCCGGGAGAAAAAGGCCCCGTACTTGGCAATGGGCGTTGCGGGCGCGGCGATGAATGCGGCGCTCGTGATGTACGCGGCGGCAGCAACCACAAACAGTGCGCCTGCAGTTTCCCTGCTCGGCTGCCGAGAAATTGGCAGGAACTTCTCGACCGCCAGCGCGGCCAGAAGCAATACCGCCAGCATCGTCCGCCCAACCATCCACCCCATAGGGACGTGAGACAGCGCAACCTGGCCAGTCCGCAGCAGATCATTGAGACCGAAGTAGCCGACCGTCTCAATCATTCCGGAGAGCACGAACCCGAACGCGAGAATCAACGCGATGCGATCGTGTGTTCCGCGGAACCGAACCAGCGCATTAGCGGCATAGCAGAAGCATAGGAGAGAACCGCCAACTTCCAGATAAAGATAGTTTGTGGGGGAACCGATGACGTGGGCAAAGCGGGAGTACAGAGCCGTCCCGATGAGAAGTCCCAGGAACAGGCCGTAACCAATCAGCGGCAGCCGGCCTCGGTCCTTCCGAAGAAACCCGGTGATTGTCGTCCAATCCCCCAAAACATCCCCCAATCGCCGGAGAAACCCGGCAAGACGAGGGAATGCACGTACGGGCCCTTTTGCGGCCGCGAATCACAATCTATAACTATTTGAAAAGTATGGACTTATTATGACTTCCACAGGGATTTGTAGCGCTTGAGACAAGCCCGAGACGCGGAACGGGTTCCGAACCGTCCCCTTTTGATACAGTATCGCTCGTGTATCCAGTTAGTTAGCAGGCGTTTAAGCAAAAATGAGCGGATTCCGTAATATGTCTCATTCTGAGACTGTCTCACCTTGCTGGAAATCGCAGTTTCAGACTTTCGGAGCTGGCGGCGGGAGGTCTCTCGCCACAATTGGACTCGTAAAGCCCTGCCTTTTGTGCGTTCCGTCGCAGAAGGGGCTGTTCGCGGAGTGGCCACAGCGGCAGAGTGTAATCGCCGTCCTTCCCGCAAGACCGAACTTCTGCCCCTCTTGATCCACGATCTCAAAATCGCCTTCAATGCGAAGTGGACCATTGCTGAAGACTGTCACCTTTGTTCCGGCCACGAACTCCTCCAATAAGTGAATTGAATGTTGCGCGCAACGCGCCTGCAGGATAGCCGCGGCTGCGCGGGAATACAAGAACCGCCCCGAATGCGCAGGGGATTTCTAATAGCGGGGGACCGTCGGGTCCACTTCGGTGGACCAGGACAAGATCCCACCATGCAGGTTGTAGATTTTGCGGAAGCCTGCCTGCCGCAGAAAATCGACCGCTTGCGCCGAACGCTTTCCGCTCTTACAGTGCGCCACAATTTCGCGCGCGGAGTCGAGCTCGTGCACTCGCCGCGGCAATTCGCCGAGCGGGATCAGATGACCTTTGATGTTACAAATCTGGTATTCGTGCGGCTCACGTACGTCCAGGATGAATATGTCGTCTCCCCGGTCGAGTCGCGCCTTCAATTCCCTCGCGCCGATTTCCGGAACCTGCAGATTCGTCTCCGGCTCTTCTTCGCCGCGAATCCCGCAGAATTCGTTGTAGTCGATGAGCTGGTGAATCTTCCGATGCGTTCCGCACATCGGGCAGTGAGAGTTCTTCCGCAGCTTCAGCTCCCGGAATTTCATCGCCAGCGCGTCAAACAGCACCAGGCGACCGGCGAGCGATTCCCCACGGCCGATAATCAGCTTGATGGTCTCCAGCGCCTGGAGAGAGCCGACGATCCCGGGGAGGACGCCCAGCACACCGCCCTCGGCGCAGGAAGGCACCAGTCCTGGCGGAGGTGGTTCCGGATAGAGGCACCGATAGCACGGTCCATCCGGCATGCCAAACACCGTAACCTGCCCCTCGAACCGGAAAATCGATCCGTACACGTTGGGCTTTCCGAGCAGGATGCACGCATCGTTCACCAGATAGCGCGTAGGAAAATTGTCGGTGCCGTCGACGATGATGTCGTAATCCTTGAAGAGTTCCAGCGCATTCTCGCTGGTGAGCTTGGTCTCATAGCTCGAAATTTTCACGTCGGGATTCAGGTTGGTCAGGCGCGCACTGGCGGCTTCGGTCTTCGGTTTGCCCACGTCACTCGTGCCGAAGGTCACCTGGCGCTGCAAGTTGGTGAAGTCCACTACGTCAAAATCGACCAGGCCGATGTGGCCCACTCCCGCGGCCGTCAGGTACAAGCCGAGCGGAGCGCCAAGCCCTCCCGTGCCAATCAACAGAACCCGGGCCGACTTCAGCTTGAGCTGGCCCTCCATTCCCACTTCCGGCATGATCAAGTGCCGGCTGTACCGCAAAATCTCTTCGTTGGTCAGGCTCGCTGCCGCTGGTTGTCCGGACAACGCTTCTGTTTTGGTCGCCATGGTGTGTTCCTTATTACTATTCTACGCGGAGAACGCCTTCGATGGAATGCGCCGCTTAACATTTCGAATGTAGCCTTATTACGTGGCCATAAGCCGCGCGGCATTAGCTATAAGCAAAATATATGTTAGCGGCGTGCGCCAAATACGGATGGCCTGCAAACCTTACACGCGCCGGGTGGGATGTCCGATAAGAGCAATCTGAGAAGTTCAACCGCGCGCGCCGGAATCTTCAAAGAAAAGAAGGGCCGCCGCAGCGGCCCTTCGGAGCAGGTTTAACTGCTCGCTCTGCCTAGAACGTCAGGTGCAGGGCAAACTGAATAAACCGTGGGCTGCCGATGGTGTTCTGGATGAAGCCAGACCCGGTCGGGGCCGTGCCGTTGCCGATCGGCGCCGTCATGGGAGGCACCGCCGGTATCGTGCCAAGCCATTGGCATCCATTTGCGGGGCTGGTCTGGGTGTTGGGGCCGAAGCAGGGGTTCATGCTGATGTTGTTGCTCGGCGCGTCGAAGCTCGAATGATTGAAGATGTTAAAAAACTGCGCGTCAAAGCGCAGTGCGAACCGTTCGTTCAACTTGAAGGTCTTGAACAGGCCGAAGTCGAAACGCACTTGGAAGGGTCCCCGGAACGTGTTGCGGCCGGTATTGGAAAAGCCTGTTTCCGAAAAATCGCAGGCGGCGTTGGGATTGTTGGGTTCGTCCGTGGTCGGTCCGCACAGCGGTACGCCGTTGGTACCCGGCTGATTCACGATGATGCCGAACGCACTTGCGTCCAGTACGGGATTCCCCGCATTCACCCCGGTTGTGCCCTGCTTCTGCACGCTATTCACGGTCCCGTTGGGAATCGCGAGCAGCGGGTTGGTGATGAAGTCGTCGCCCGCTCCGAAATACTGGCTGGCGATTGTCCCGGAGAAATCGTACACGCTGTAGGGCAAACCACTCTCTGCCACCGTGATTCCGCTGATGCCCCAGCCGTTCACAGCTTGTTTGAGGAAGTTGTTGGATTTTGCCAGGTCGGGAATCTGATAGAGGTAGCTGATCGTGAATACGTGGGTACGGTCAAACCCTGAATTCCCGTAACCGGTACCAGGATCCAGTGGATTATTCCCGTTATAGAAGAGACCTTCGGAGAGTCCGCTGCCTTCATCCAAGGCGTGCGACCAGGTGTAGGACGCGTTGATCAGCAAACCATGGCTCAACCGTTTCTTCACGCTGATTTGCAGCGCGTCATAGTTGGAGATTCCTTCGGCTTCCCAAAAATTGGAATTGGGGTTGTAGCCTACAAAAGGAACGCGTAGGGCGGTGTTGCCGTCCGCGCCTGTGAACTCGCCGATGGTTGTAGCAACCTGTTCCGTCAGCAGGACTCCGTTGCCGCCATCCGCATCCGTGGCCTGATATCCGTAGGAGTAGGTCTGGTTGTTGATGGGGTGTGTCGGCGTGGCGATGCCGGGCTGATTAAACGGAATCGGCAACAGCAGATGCTGCGCATGGTTGCCGATGTAGCCCACGTCGACCAGCAACGTATCGCGAGGCTGCCACTGCACGTCAAGTGTCCAGTTTTCGGAATAGGGAAGCGTGTTGCGCGGATCATATCCGCCAAAGAGGAAGGCGAATTGGGGGTCGCCGGTAGGGCTGCAAGTGGGAGTGACCGGCTCGGTGCAACCACTCAGCCCCGACAGGTTGTGCACCAGGGCTTCCACACCACTGAAATTGCTCGGAGGCGGCGGCAAGGGCGACGTGCCGAAAGGATTGTTGCTCAAGCACTGAACGCCCTTACAAGACGCATTTACCGGGACCGTGAAGGGTTGTTGAGTGGTGACGCCAAACGGGCCGCTGATGCCTAGTCCTGCGCTGGGGGAGAGTTCCGTGAAGAACTCTCCGCGATCGGCATACAATCCAAATCCTGCCCGAATGACTAGGTTCTTGACAAAGCTCGGCGACCACGCGATGCCGATGCGGGGTTCGAACAGCCACTGACGCCCAGTCAGAGTGGAGTCGTTGACACAATAACTTTGCTTCGTGGCACAGAATTCCTTATTGTTCCCGGCCACCACCAGTCCAATGTTGTTTATGGTATCGGTGTTGAGGTCGAAGGAATAATCAGACGGGTAAAAGTTGGTCAGCAGTCCGTTCTTCTCCCAAAGCGGCCCGTCCCAGTCCCATCGCAGTCCGGCCGTCAGCGTCAGGTTGGATTTGATCTTGTAACTGTCCTGGACGAACAGGCCGACCTGGTTCGCTCGAAAATAACGATTCGTTTCCCCGTTCAAAAACCGGCCGCCGTTTCTGCCGCCCAATGTTCCGGTCAGGAAGCTGGCAAAATTCGAGAAGTTGAAAGTGGCCACTTCGTCTTCGCGGTTGACCACATTCAGCTGGCCATAGTCCCATTCGAACCCAAATGACAGCGTGTGGTGGCCGGCAACCCAGTTGTAGCTTGTGCCGGGGCTAAAGTGGTTCTGGAAAACGCCCGCGTTCGCGAAATTGTTGGCAGGGCCAATGTCCAGCCCGCTGCCGGTTCCCGACCCGGCGTTTGAGATGCTGATTCCGGGGAAGAAGGGACTACCAAGCAGGTTGATTCCGACGGCTTCCGGTGTCAATTGCTGTATTGTGGACGCATTGGCGAACTGGCGAATGAACCCGAACTTCACGTCCCATGTCGTATTGGTAGTCAAGCTGATCGTATTTTCCAGCGACAAAACCTGGCTTCCGGCATGAAGAGTCTGCGCGAAGCCAAGCACCTGACTGACTGCAAACGGGCTGGTGGAAGGGTCATTCTGAAAATAGTACTTCCCGGACAGCCTGTCTTTTGAGCTGACAATGTAATCGATGTTCGCGTTCGCCTGGTCCGCGGAGAAAGTGCTGGGTGGGCCGCTGACGAAGGCATTGCCGCCAAGAGTTTGAATCGTATTAGGGTCCGTGATGTTTTGCGACGGAATGATGTAGTGGCCGTTGGGCAATTTGGCCTGCAATATGGCCAAAGAAGCCGGGTCAATATTGGCTTCCGAGACTTTCGCCAATGCCGCGAGGGTGGCAGCACTGCGGTCATCTGTCAGGCCTGTGGGAACGTTGACAACTTCTGTTGCTCCGTTCGTAGCGTCGCTGACCCTCTGCCCCTGATAGGAACCGAAGAAGAACAGTTTGTCGTGCTTGATCGGTCCACCAAAAGTGGCCCCAAAGCTGTTCCTATGCATGGGTGGTCGGCTGATGCCGTCAGCGTTTAGGAAGAACTGGTTGGCATTTAATCCGGAGTTCTGGAAATACTCGTAAACCTGCCCATGATAGTCATTCGTACCCGATTTCGTCGAAACCTCCACGTGGGCGCCGCTGTTTGCTCCTTGCGAAGCATCGTACATGGACGTGTTAACGTGAAGCTCCTCAATCGTTTCTGGCGGAGGCGCGGGCAATCCCTGGCCGATCGCGTCGAAAACGGAAGTGTTGGTCTGAATCTGACCACCCGCCAGGAATTGCTCATTGGTGTTGAGGATGAACCGGCTCTCGCCGATCGCGCTGGAAGATAAGCCGTTGAACAAGTTGCTTGCACTAACGGAGTTGAAGCTGAAGCTGTTGCTTGTATCCCGTTGTCCGTTGGCAAAGATATTCTGATTTCCCAAGCCTTCGTTAACGCCCGAACCGCCGATGAAGTCGGAGCTGACACCAGGCGAGAGGATGGCAAGTTGGGTGAAACTGCCGGTACCTAGCGGAGTGTTAGCAATTTCTAATTCGCCGAGCACGTATCCGTTGGTCGTGTCGGTCTCATTGAGGAGCGGCGTCGCCGACACCGTTACCGTGGAACTCAGGGCGCCGGGTTGCAACGCTCCATTCACTGTAGTTGTGAGATTGCCACGAACCAGAATCTGAGAGTGGACTTCCGCCTTGAAACCATCCTTCTCGAAAGTGACACTGTAAGTCCCCAATGGCAGATCCACGAATTCGAAAGAGCCGTCGTTCTTGCTGTTCTTGCTGATTTCCAGGTTGGTGTTGACATTGCGCGCCGTGACTTTGGCGTCTTGCACCACCGCGCCAGTGGCATCCGTCACCGTTCCATTGATGGCACCCAGTGTTTGTTGCGCGGAACATGTTGAATAGGTCATAAGCAGGCATAGAAACACTACAAATGTTAGGCGGAAAAAACGCATAAATTGAAACACCCCTCCCCCGTGGTCCCGTATGAAAAATCGCAAGTTTGCGCGGCTTACAATACGTACGGTCTCTTTTTTGTATTACCCCCCTGTTACGCTTAATTGATTTTGCGGCAAATACTCCTTAAGTAAGTTTTCAGAAAACTCCTAGAAACGTGGGGGAAATGCAGCTTCTTAATGGCTTGCCTTTCTTTGCTTAGCGTCCGCAGCTTTACACGGGCTCGCAGATTGTTTAGTCTGAGTGGGCCATGTGGAATGTCGACGAACGTTTTGAGAAGAAGGCGATGGACACTCTGGCTTCCCTGGGGTTTTCCGTGGGAAGTACCCGCGGGGTAGTGCGGGTGGAAAAGTACGGTTCGGGCGCGGAGTTCCGCCAGAATCCCGACGGCCGCTTTCAGATGACCATCCTCCCAACCATCATGATGAAGGGCCAGTTCACGCGATTGTGGGACGCGGGCTATCAGAAATTTCTGCTAACGGATGACGGCACCAAACTGCCCGCTCTCGCCGAACAGCTTGCCAATCTGCGCAAATTCAATGAGGAGTTGCGCACCGCGCTTGGAGTGCCCACGTTTTACAACGAAGCGCTGGGTTCCGTGAGCGCCCTCAGCGTGTACGATCGCGTGAAAGGCCGCCCGGGAGACATTCCTGACAAGACCGTGGGCGCCCATGAACCTTCCAACGGGCACTAGAAGTCGGCTCGCTTCTATTCAGGCCGTCTATCCAAAATTCAGGTAGCGACCGTTTTCGCCCGCGCCCGGGCTTCTTCCAATTGACGCCGAAGTTGCTTCGGATCCACCCTGTGCTTCGCTGCTTTGTGTTTGCCAACAAAAATCACCGGAATATCCCAACGATATCGCTCGCCCAGTTCGTTGTCTTCATCGATATTCACTTCCCGCAGGGTGGCGCCAGATTCCTTCAACAGCGGCTTCATCACTCCTTTGGCTTCTTCGCAGAGATGACAGCCGGGCCGCGAATAAATGGTCACTTCGAGCGGGTGCGAAGCAGCCAGACGTTCGTCTTCGGGATGTCTACTCATGGTTTGGGGTTGGAATACTTCTGGAATGGCCCGGCATGCCGATAAAAGCTCTTCGCCCGGTACAACTCAGCAATCTGCCGCAAATGGCCGAGATCGTGGTTTGCCAGCTCATGAAGCATCTGGGAAAGAGAAATGCTGCCCAACTCCGCGTGCTGCCCCGTGCGACCCGCCGACGTGGAGGGAATGGAGTGCAGATAAAAAGCGAACGCCCGCCGCAGCGGAACAAATTCTTCCATGTGTTGACGCGCCGATTTCTTCCGTCTTTCTCCCTCCTCTGGTCCCTCATATTTTGGAAGCACCGGCGATTCCTCCAGCACGATCCGCCGCACTCTTTGCTCGTACAGCCTTTCGATCAACACCAAATGTCCCAGCACTTCTGTGATGGACCAGCGGTCGGCGGAAGGCTTCCATTCCAAAACCTCCGAAGGAATATCCCGCAACAAAAGCTCCAGAATCCCCGGAGTCTTTTCCAGCATCGAAATGGGAGCCTGAAGGGGAGACCGAGAAAGGGGTTGCATCACAGACCTCCCAAAGGCACGCTCATTGTAAGTCATGTTGTGTTAGACGCAAGCACGCCGGCGGGAGTTATAGTTTGCCAGGGGAGGACCGATGGGCAGAGTTGTCGGATTAATGGATGATCTCTTTTTTCAGATGAAAGTCGCTGAGACCGCCAAACATCTCGGCGTCGAATTCAAAGTGGCCGCCAACGGAGATGTTCTCGGCACCATGCTCGAACCTCCCACGAAACTCGTCATCGTCGACCTCAACTCCAGGAGCAACCCCTTGGCAACCATCGCCAGGCTTCGCGCAACCCAAATAGAGTTGCCGATTGTTTCGTTCTTGTCTCACGTGCAAGTTGATCTTGCCGTCCAGGCGAAGGCGGCCGGCGCGACGGAAGTTTTGCCTCGCTCGGTCTTCACACAAAACCTTGCCAAAATACTTGGTGCAGCAAAGGATTGAGAGGATATGCGGAAAGTCTGGAAGCTGTTGTGGGTTGTCACCTGCGCTTTGCTGGGGCTGTCCTTTTGCGTCGCTCCGGCGCGGTGCGCACAGAGCAATCAGAGCAGCGATCCGCCAAGCGTTCTTCGAGACATTCTGATGGCTTCCTGCTCGCAGGATACGAAGCGTTTCGAGAGTTTCCTGACCGCCCGCAATTCCGGTGCTTTTGCCCTGATGACTCCCGCTGCCCAGACAAAACTCCTCAGGCGATTCGTGCTGCTGGACCAGGCCGGAACCCCTCGTTCAGAGACTGATTCCGCGGGCAATCTTGTCGTCTTCTGCGCCACACCAACAGTCACCACGCAAATGCAGATCGGCAAGCCGGAAATCCGCGACAACATCGTTTATTTGCCGCTCCTAGCCAAAGACGCCACGGACGCAGCCAACGCCAACGCACACAGCGTCGTCATGGGCCTGGTTCGCGAAAATAATCAGTGGAAGCTTTTGTCCCTCGGTGTTCTTCTCCTGGACATCCCAACGCTCGCCGAAGAGTGGGATCGCGAGGAAATACAGACCAACGAAAAGTCGGCGGTCGCTTCCATGAAAGAGCTCGTGGCCGCCATTGAAAAATACCGGGTCACCTATACCCGCCTGCCCCAGACTCTGGCGGAACTCGGCCCGGCGGATAAGAGTGGTCCCAGAAGCGAGCGCGCGGGCCTCATCGAAGCAGATCTCGCCGCGGGCCGCAGGGATGGCTATTCCTTCCGCTACGTCATCGTTGGCGCGAACGACGTCGGCGCTCCGGCTATCTTCCAACTTGCGGCGATCCCCACTGAATACGGGCGCACGGGCACGCTCTCCTTTCTCCGCGATGGCACCGGAGCATTGCACGGAGGCGACCACAAGGGCGCCGTTGGCAACTTGAAGGACCCAAAACTCGAGTAACGACCTCTGACTTACTCCGCTGCATTTACTACTTTGTATTAACCGGACCCGGCCTATTGCCGCACCTTCTGCTTCGCGAGAAAATGAGTTGGGATCATTCCTCTTTCGGCTCGGGCATTGCTCGGCCTGTAGGCTCCCTCCGGGCGGGAATGCCAGCTTTGTGCTGGCCTGAACGGAGAGGGAGCATGCCGGATGTGACGGTAGAGCGGCGAACCGCGTCGCGATACCCGCTGGTCTTGTCCGCGGAAATTGTCGAACTTCCTCGCGGCGCAAAGCTCGGCGCGCGCACTTCCGATATCAGCCGTACCGGCTGTTACATCGACACGCTGAATCCCATTGCAAAAGGCTCACAAATCCGGTTGCGCCTCACCCATCACGACGAAGTGTTCGAAGCGGTCGGGCGCGTTGTGTATGTCAGCCCGGCATTGGGAATGGGAGTGGCCTTTGAGGCTGTTGCCGCAGAAGAACAGGCCAAACTCGAACGCTGGCTGAACTCCACGGAAGAGTTTTGACTCCGTTACACAAAAGCATCTGGCGCCGCCTGCCGGATTTGAGACTCGCGCGACTTGAGCTAACATTCCCTTCGACCCTATGCGCGCCGCATTTTTGCGTTGGCCCCTTCTCTTTTGCATCGCCGTTTTCCTCGCTGGCGCAGCACCCGCGTCGCATGCTCAGGAAGTGGATTCGATGTATGGACCGCTCCCGGTATTCGAATTCCACAGCGGATTCTGGGTCAATCTCCATCACTTTCTTTATCACGAGGCGCGCGCCCGTCTCGCCGCCAAGGATGCTCGCTCAACCGGGGGAAAGACTCCCGCTCCTTCCCTGAAGCAAACGCCCGGACCGGCCGTTGCGCTTTCTCCGGCGGAACAGAAGACCTGGGACGACGCTATTTCGTACTATGTTTCGAACTATGCGGGAAGAGACCTTCTCATCAACATTGACCTCGTTCTTTTGAAGAACCAGATCGAGGATTTCGAAGATTGCGACGAATTGACAGGCCGAAAAAAGCCCCGCTGCGATGCCGGCCTGCCCGGCAATATCGGGCCTGTTCTCGACTCCGTAGCCCCCATCTACCGCACGCACTGGTGGCCAGACCAGGATCGCGCCAACCGTCGCTGGGTCATCCGTGTCGCGCCACTCGTCCGGGAACAAGGCGTGGGCCTCTCCGAGCGGCTAGCCGATATCTATCAGACTCGTTGGCCCAAGGAAAAAATCCGCGTCGATGTTTGCGCCTACGCCAACGCCGTGGGCGCCTACACCACCCTCGATCCTTTGAGGGTCACGATCGCCAGCACGGATCCCCGCAATCAGGGCACGGAAGCGCTGGAAGTTCTGTTTCACGAAGCGTCGCACGGCATCGCGACACCCGTTGAAGCCGCCATCAGCCGCGAATGCAAGCAGCGCGAAAAACCCATTCCTCGCGACCTCTGGCACGCCCTCATCATTTACACGACCGGGGAAGTCCTCCGTCCCGTATTCAAGGACATGACCACAGACAGGGGGGCGGGGGATGCTCCGCCCCAACCGCCCAAACCGAACATAGTTCCCTACGCCTTGAAGGACATCCTCAGCCAACGCGGCTGGGAGCAGTATCACCTCCTCCTGACTCTCTATTGGCAACCCTATCTCGACGGCAAGGTCAGCTTCGACGACGCCATCGCCCACCTCGTTTCCGCCGCTTAACCGTAACCAGGCCGCGGGGCTCGCGGACTCGCCTGCGCCACAGGCGACTCGGCTCTGTCATGAACCGGCGCAAAGGTTTGTCCCCTGCCCTCGTCTATGCTAGTCTTTCTCCTGCAACAGCAAGCCCGGCCGCGAGATTCTTCGGTCCTTACGTCGCTCGACCTCTCCCTTCTTTGTCCCTAGAGCGCCGCACGGTTGCGAAGTTGTCTCTTCGCTCGAATCGGCCCGGGTAGGTAAAGGACTCATTACTGCCATGCCCGGAAGACAAGTGGCCTCGCAAACCGAAAAAGAGCCCCGGGAAATCAAGCTCGCCCACTCGCCAGATTCCGACGACGCCTTCATGTTCTATGCTTTGGCCACGCACAAGCTTCCTACGCCGGGCTACAAGTACACTCACGTCCTTTCGGACATCCAGTCGCTCAACGAGGCCGCCCTGCAGGAGACCTACGATGTCACCGCCGTAAGCTTCGCCGCTTACCCTTCCCTGCGCGACAAGTATCTCCTCCTGAATTGCGGTGCCAGCTTTGGTGAAGGCTACGGCCCTATCGTGGTTACGACCCATGCCATGAAACCACAGGAACTAAAGGGAAAGCGCATCGGCGTTCCAGGACTGAAGACCAGCGCCTATCTCACCCTGAAGCTCTATCAACCCGATTTTGAAGCGGCCGTCATCCCTTTCGACAAGATCATCGAGGCAGTCCGCAATGAAGTCGTCGAAGCCGGACTCCTGATCCACGAAGGGCAGCTTTTCTTCCCTCAATTAGGACTGCACCGCGTGATTGATCTGGGCATATGGTGGCAGGAGCAAACCTCCTTGCCTCTTCCGCTTGGCGGAAATGCCGTACGCCGCGCGCTTGGGCCAGACCTCGGCCGCCAGGTCGCCAAAACGATTCGTGACAGCGTCGCCTACGGCCTCGAGCATCGCGAAGAGGCCCTAAATTACGCCATGCAGTTTGCCCGGGAAATGGACACGGACCTCGCCGACAAGTTCGTCGGCATGTATGTAAACAAGTGGACTCTCGGCTACGGCGAAAAGGGCAAGAAAGCCGTGCGCGAACTCATCGAGCGTGGCACCTCAGCGGGTCTGCTCCCCGGCCCTCCCGAAGTCGAATTCCTCGCCGAATAGCTTGCACAGTAAACCCTGCCTTTTTGACCTTGCAAGGACATGTAGCGGCAATGCCGGTGGCCCAACTTGACGCTCGGAAGTGAATCACATACTGTTCTTTCTCCACTATGGAACTGAAGGTTTTTCTTCCGCTCTGTGCTCTGCTTTCCGTCTTTGTTGCCCAGCTTCCCACGCAAGCCCAGACCGCCAACGAATTTCGGGATCAGTCGGAGATACCAAAAGAATGGCCTCGCGAACCCGTTCGTGCCGCTCACGGTATGGTCGCCACGGATGAACCACTCGCCTCGCAGGCCGGAGTCGAAATACTCAGACGGGGCGGCAACGCGGTCGATGCGGCCGTTGCCACTGCCTTCGCCTTGGCCGTCGTCGAGCCTGCTGCCGGCAATATCGGCGGGGGCGGTTTCATGCTCGTCCGCCTTGCCACTGGCAAGACGAATTTCTTCGACTATCGCGAGATGGCTCCCGGCAAAGCCACGCGAGACATGTACCTTAATCCCGATGGAACGCTGAATAAGCAAGCGTCCGTTATCGGCTATCGTTCGGTCGCTGTTCCCGGCACAGTGGCGGGCCTTGCCCTCGCCCTCAAAACCAATGGCACCATGAAGCTCTCCGACGTCCTCCAGCCCGCCATCCGTTATGCCGAACAAGGAATACCCGTCACGGAGAAATTAGTCCGCGAGTTTCAGAACGAACGCGCTGACTTACAGCGTTTCTCCATGAGCAACCACGTTTTCCTGAACGACGGCAAGATGTATCAAGTAGGAGACAAGCTGCGGCAGCCGGAACTCGCCGCCACGCTGAGGCGCATCGCCAGAAACGGCCCCGATGAATTCTACAAAGGGCAAACAGCCCAGATGCTCGCAAGCGATATGGCTGCGCTCGGCGGCCTCATCACGCTGGAAGACCTCGCCCACTATCAGCCAAAGATTCGCGAAGTCCTGCAGGCTAACTACACCATGAACGGCCAGCATTGGGAGATTTTGACCTCTCCTCCCCCCAGTTCCGGCGGCGTCGCTATCATCGAAGCCCTCAACATGCTGCAGGACGTCCCTCTGAAGGGGTGGGACGACCCGCAAAGTGTCCACATGGTCGCGGAAGTCATGCGCCGCATGTTCGCCGACCGCGCCGTGTACCTCGGGGATCCCGATTATTCGAGTGTGCCGGTGGCGGGCCTGACCAGTCCTTGTTACGCAAAGGATCTCCTCGCGACGATCGACCCTGTCCGCGCCAGCACCAGCAAGGAAATCCGTGCGGGCAATCCGCATGTCTGCAGTTCGGGAGTGAGCACCAGCGTTTCGACAAACACTATCATCAGCCCCGGCGAAGGCCCGCACACCACACATTTCTCTGTCGTCGACGCGGCCGGGAATGCCGTCGCCAGCACTTTCACCCTGAACAACGGCTACGGTTCGCACGTGACTTCGTCCGCCGGGTTCCTCCTCAACGACGAAATGGATGATTTCACCACGCAACCCGGTGTTCCCAACGCCCTCTTTGGCCTGATCCAGTCAGAAGGCAATACCATCGCTCCGGGCAAGCGCCCGCTCAGTTCCATGACGCCCACGATCGTCCTTCGCGATGGCCAGCTCAGCTTTGTCACTGGCTCCCCCGGCGGCCCAACCATCATTTCGGTCACGCTGCTTTCCATCCTCAACTGGATGCGCCTTGGCATGGACGCGCAATCGGCCATCAACGCGCCACGCTTCCATCACCAGTGGCTTCCCGACGACCTCGTCATGGAAAAACTCTTCTCCGCCGAAATGGAAGAGCAAATGAAAGCTCGCGGCTACGAGGTAAAGCGTCGCGGCCACATCGGTCTCGTCAACGCCATCGGCATCGATCCCAAAACCAAGGAACGCTGCGGCGCTGCCGATCCCCGCGACAATGGCTCCGCTATCGGCTACTGACGCATCCGGGGAGTGTTAACTCATCCTCTGCCCATCTCTCCTCTGACTCGCAATGTCCCCAATCCTCCGGCTAAACTTGTAGCCTATGCAAAGAATCCTCTCGACCTACCTCTTTGTTTCCAAGAAACTCACGCGCGAGTTGCTTGGCCAGATTCATGGGGCCGGATTCCAGGCGGTCGAGATCTTTGCCACCCGCAGCCATTTTGATTACGTCGCGAAAACGGAAGTGCAAGCCATAGCGCACGGCCTGGCGGACAATCACCTGCGGCTCACGTCTCTTCACGCCCCCACCTCGCGCGATCTCAGCGTGAATCGCGAAGGAGGTAGCCCCCTTTCCGTCACGGAGGTTGAGCGCGTCCGCCGCATCGAAGCGATGGATGAATTGAAGCGCGTCATCGACGTCGCCGAAGATCTGCCCTTCCCACGGTTGATTCTTCACATGGGCGGATCTCGCGAAACCGCCGACCCGCGTAAGCGGGATGCGGCGTTCAGCTCGCTTGAGCATCTGGTCCTTCACGCCAAACACGCCGGGGTCACCATCTGCGTGGAAAACACCACCAGCGAAATGGGCGCGCCCTCCTATCTGCGTGCATTTGTCGATGAAACCCGTCTTACCGGCTTGCGCTTCAATTTCGATGTCGGCCACGCTCATCTCACGGAGGGTCCTGAGGACGAGCGCATTGCCACTAATTTCGAACCACTGAAGGATTTGGTGGCCAGCGCGCACATCCATGACAATCATGGCGACAAGGATGAGCACCTTCCGCCCTACGACGGCACCATCGACTGGCCCGCCGCCTTGAAGGTTCTGCGTGGCGCACCTGCCGGCGATCTGCCCTTTACCCTGGAACTCAAGGAAAAGTCTGGCCCAGACGCCCCCACACTCTCGGAGCAACTTACGGCCGCAGCAAAATCCCTCGACCGGCTGGAAGAAGAATGGGCCAGCGCCGTGATTTAGCACAGATACCCCTGGTCTCTGAGGCTGTCCGCTCTCTGTCCCTTGCTCGGATTTGATGGAGATTTCAGGCCGTTAAAAATAGGAGGGGATGTTCTTTTCTCACTTGGATACTGCTTCCTTGGCTTCCAGCGCGCGCTTCAGTTCGGGTCCAATACGCTCGACAATCGATTGACCCGGATCTTCCCCAACGTATCTTTGTATTTCCTTGCCATCACGCCCTAGCAGAATGTAGGTTGGCAGCCCTTCGACCTGATACTGCCGCATCATCGAGCTGTCCCCATCGAATTTCTGCGTCCACGTCATCTGATGATTCGAGACGAACGCCCTCCACGCCGCCTCATCGTCGTCTTCGCTTACGCTGACCACCATAAAATCCGGGCTGGAGTAAATGGCTTGAAGCTGCTTGACCTTGGGTAACGCCATCCGGCAGGGTCCGCACCATGAAGCCCAGAAATCGAGCAACACGACTTTTCCTTGTGTCTCCGCAGGCGCATTGTCATTCGAAGTACTCTCGGGCGCATCCGACACGTTCTTCTTCCTGATTGGCGTGCTGCGCACAAAGTTGTCGTCGTCGTACGTCTTTACGGGCTTTGCTGAATTTCCTTTGTTTGTACGAGCCAAGCGCGCCGCGTCAGCCAGAGACATGGGCTGGTCCGTCTGCTCCTGCGCTTCCTGATCCGCCTTTTGCGCGCCGGTAGTGCTCCGCGCGTTGGGAATCTGGTTCGTGTCTGTGGGCTGGGGTTCAGAGCTTTGCGCCCAAACTACGCCGCAGGAAAACCACGCCAGGATGGCGCAACGCAGTACTGTACGTTTCACATTCATCTTCGTTTCCAAACATGTCTCTATTGCTTTCCCTCTACTTCGCAAAGTCCGGCTTTAGGAAAAGTGTGTCATCCAGTGGCGGATTGACGATCACTTGGGTGAGCCGGATGTTTACGATGGCGCCCTTCTCCGACCGCTTGATCCGGAAGGGAAACTTCAACCCGTCTACCTCCCGGTAGTCGTCCAGATCCAACTTCACGGTGTAAGGCCCTTGCGGCGTGTCGATCACATCCTCCGTATGAACAATCAGTTTGCTGTCCACATCAACGTAGATCTTGGATATCTTCGTTTTGTCCGTGGAGAATGCCAGCACATAGGCTGAATGTGTGCCCACTTTCTCGATTCCCGTCACTTTTCCGGCCGAGGCAATCTTCTCCAGCCTGGCGCGATCCTGAAATTCCGCCTGTCGCAGCCGGCTTTCCAACATCGCTCCGGCAATCTCCTGGTACCCGCCCATGGAATTCTCGATCCAGGCACTGTGCCCGTCACAGACCTCACGTAAGACGAGCCCATTCGGGAGCGTCACTTTCGAGAGCGATTTGTTCGGCGCCTTCTCCAGAATCTCAATCGCCACGAAGACCGAAGCGTCTTCCGACTGGGAGACTCCCTTCATTTTCCTTGAGGTGGTTTTGCTCCACGCTGCCAGTCCTCCCACCGCTTCGTCGCTCTGAGCCATCAGTTCTTTGGCGGTTGGTAGAGCCACCACATCCGCAGGATGGGATGGCGTGGAAGCGGTCACGGGTTCTTCGGACGGGTTCAGCCGCGTCTCCACTTGCTGGGCCCGCAGTCCTGGAGCGGCGAGTCCCACACACAAAGCAATCCACAGGGCCGCGGCAAACGGTAGTTCTCGCATCGTGGACACCTCGTAGTTTCCAGTATGGAAGGGGATTCCCACTCGAAAGGACGTTTAGCGCTTTCTCGTGTTGAAAGGAGGACTGTCCCAAAGCACAGGTGGAACTAACTGCCGTTGCCTAACGAAGTCAACATTTCGTACAATTGAACTGCTGAGTCGTTCCGATGGCACAAACAAAGAAAAGAGAAAATACTGTCATTCCCGCCCTTCGTGCGCGGACACACTTCGGAAAGCTGTTACGCCGCGTCGAAACGGAGGGCCGCTCCCTCGTAATCGAAAAACGCGGTACGCCCCGTGCTGTTCTGCTCGGGATTCGAGACTACGTTCGTCTTGCTGCTCCTGAACCGGACGTGTTGCGCCTCATCGGGGAACAATCTCGATCCAAAAGAACTGATAAGCTCACTTCCGGGCAAATTGATGCCCTGATCCGGTCCACGCGCAGACAGAAATCCAAGCAACGATGATTCCTCTTCGGCTGGTGCTGGATACGAATATTTTCGTGCCTGCAGCATTGAAGCCCGACGGGCTCCAACGCACGGTTTTCCTGCTCTCCATCACGAAACCTGCCCGGCTGTATGTGTCTCCTGCAATCCTCGCGGAATATCGAGCCGTTCTTCTTCGTCCTGAGCTTCCCATCAGTCGTGGGCTCCGCCGCCAACTCCTCGTTCTCGTCGGAGAGCGCGCCCACATGGTTCGCCCCGGTATTCAACTGTGGGTTACGCGAGACCCGAACGACAATATGTTTTTAGAGTGCGCGGATGCCGCCCGCGCAGATTATCTTGTGACCGGCAACACGCGCCACTTCCCACCTTTCTGGAAAAGCACAAAAGTCATTACCTCACGAGAATTCTTGAGCTTAATAGCCCCGCACTTACTCAGCTAGCGCTTGCAAGCCATGCGCCCCCATCGCTCGCCGGACACCATTCTTTGTTAAACTACTTGTTTGGCGCGTGGTTCCCAAAGACGACTATGACCATGACTACGATCACGATTGAGAACGCAGGCAAATACGACGGCCAGGAGGTCGCCATCCGCGGGTGGCTCTACAACATTCGCGAATCCGGTAAACTCATCTTCCCTATCTTCCGTGACGGCACCGGCATCATTCAGGGCGTCTGCTCTTTGAAGGAGAATCCGGAAGCCTTCGAAGCCCTCAAAGGTCTCACCCAGGAATCCAGCGTCATTGTCACCGGCAAGATCCGCGCCGAGCAGCGAGCGCCCGGCGGCTTTGAGATCGGCGTCACCAAAATTGAGATCGTCCAGAAAGTCTCGGAAGCCACGCCCTTCCCTATCCAGCTTAAGGAACATGGTGTTGACTTCCTCCTCGACCAGCGCCACCTGTGGATTCGCACTCCCCGCCAGGCCGCGATCCTGCGCATCCGCGCGGAAGCCGTCCGCGCCGCGCGTGATTTCATGGATTCCCAGGGCTATATACTTACCGACGCACCAATGTTCACCCCCGCCGCGTGCGAAGGCACCTCCACTCTGTTCGAAGTGAACTACATCGACGACCAGAAAGCCTACCTCACGCAGAGCGGCCAGCTTTACATCGAAGCCACCGCCATGGCTCTCGGCAAGGTTTACACCTTCGGCCCCACTTTCCGAGCCGAAAAATCCAAAACTCGCCGCCACCTGACCGAATTCTGGATGCTCGAGCCCGAAGCTGCCTATGCCGGGCTTGACGACATGATGACTCTTGGCGAAGGTTTGGTCAGCGCCATCGTTCACGGCGTCGTGAAAAACAAGTCCCGTGAGCTCGAAACCCTCAAGCGTGACGTCAAGAAGCTCGAAAACATCAAGCCGCCTTTTCCTCGGGTCACCTATGAGGAGGCTATTGGCATCCTCCAGAAAAACGGCAATCCCGCCAAGTTCGGTGATGATTTCGGCGGCGACGAGGAAACCATCATCTCCAACAGCTTCGACCGGCCGGTCATGGTCCACCACTACCCCGCCGCGATCAAAGCCTTTTACATGCAGCCGGACGCCGAACGTCCCGATTTGGCACTCTCTTTTGACATGCTCGCACCCGAAGGCTACGGCGAAATCATCGGTGGCAGCCAGCGTATCCATGATTACGATCTTCTCGTTAAGCGATTGAAAGAGAACAACTTGCCGGCAGAATCGTTCCAGTGGTACCTCGATCTGCGCCGCTACGGCAGCGTCCCCCACGCCGGCTTCGGCCTCGGCCTGGAGCGCACCGTAGCCTGGATCTGTGGCACCGAGCACATCCGGGAGGTCATCCCCTTCCCCCGCATGATTTATCGCGTGTATCCTTGAAGTGGGTAGATTGGGTAGTTCAAGCAGTTCCCCTGAAAAGCGGCTTTTGACTTAGAACATCACAGAGAAAGTCTGTAGTCCGTAGTTTGTCGTCTGGAGTCAGAAGAAGTCCGTCAACTGAACTTTCGACTACCAACTTCAGACTACGGACTCGGGTACACAATGGCTCAAAAAATTCGCATTATCGGCGTACCCATGGACCTTGGCGCCAGCCGCCGCGGCGTCGACATGGGCCCTTCCGCCCTCCGCGTCGCCGGACTTCAGGCACGCATCAAGCAACTAGGCCACCACGTCGAAGACATCGGCAACATTTCCGTGAAGCAGCCGGAGGAGATGTCGTACGGCGAAAAGCGCGCCAAATACATCGCCGAAATCTCTGACGCCTGCAAGGACCTGGGCAATGCGGTGCAAAAATCTCTGGAGGACAGCTATCTTCCCCTCGTCCTCGGTGGAGACCATTCCATCGCCGCCGGTTCCATCAGTGGCGTCTCGGCACACTTCCGCAAAGAGAAAAAGAGTATCGGCTGCATCTGGCTGGACGCGCACAGCGACATGAACACGCCGGAAACTTCTCCTTCAGGTAATGTCCACGGCATGCCGCTTTCCGCCATCATGGGCTACGGGACTGAGGAACTTCACGACCTGTTCGGCTTCAAGCCCAAGATCGAACCGCAAAATGTGGTTCTCGTCGGGGTGCGCGACCTAGACGCTCACGAAAGAAAATTCATCAAGAAACTCGGAGTCAAGGCTTTCACCATGCGTGAAATTGACGAGCGCGGCATGCGCGAAGTGATGTCTGACGCGCTGAAATACGCCATGGACGATACGGACGGAATCGCTGTCAGCCTGGATATGGACTTTGTCGATCCTAGCGACGCACCCGGCGTCGGCACGCCAGTCCGCGGAGGTGTCACCTATCGTGAGGCCCACCTTGCGATGGAAATGATTGCCGATAGCGAAGCAATGGTTTCAATGGAAATCGTCGAAATCAATCCCGTCATTGACGAGCACAATCGCACGGCCCTCCTCGCCGTCGAATTAGCCCTCTCCGGCCTCGGCAAGAAAATCCTGTAGCCGCCCTCTTGGATTGTGTTGCATCGATGGCGGCCGTTGGCCTTGAGCAGCAGGGGAAGGGGGTGAGGCGGGCGCCTTTTTCTGAAACCGTTAACTCTGCCTCGCCCTTCCCGTGCTAACATTGGCCCTTCTAAAGGTCGTCTGAGGTCAGTCCCATGAAAAAACCTCCTGCTTCTTCTGGACGTCGTGATTTTCTCAAGACCGGTGGTGCCGTCGCCGCGGGCCTTCTCGTCAACAGCGCAGCGCTCGCCACGCCATCAAACGCCACGCTTCCGCCGCTCCCCTCCAATCCACGAACCATGGCGGCCATGCCCACGCGGAATCTTGGCAAAACCGGGTATAAAGTCGGCATCTTCAGCCTCGGCGGGCAGGCGGCTCTGGAGAAGCCAAATAACTTCGATATCGCCGTGCCCATCATCGAGCGCGCTCTCGATCTCGGCGTCAATTACATCGACACCTCTTCCATCTACGGAGGTCCCGAACGCTGGAGCGAGCAATACGTCGGCCGCGTGATGAAGACGCGCCGCCAGGACGCTTTTCTCGCCACAAAAACCAAGCAGCGCACCCGCGACGGTTCCCTGCGCATGATCGAAAAATCGCTCACGCTTCTGAACACCGATCACATCGATCTCTGGCAGCTTCATGACATTGGCCTCCCCGAAGATGTTAACGCGGCCTTTGCGCCGGACGGCGCCATGAAGGCTCTTCTGGAAATGCAACAACAGAAGGTAGTGCGCTATCTGGGTGTCACCGGCCACTACCGTCCTGAAGCCCTGATTGACGCGCTGAATCGTCATTCGTTCGACACGATTTTGCTGGCCTTGAACGCGGCAGACACGCACATTCACAGCTTTACCGAGCAATTGCTGCCGCTGGCCGTCGAGAAGCAGATGGGCATCATCGGCATGAAGGTTCCCGCCCGAGGCAGGCTGCTTTCCTCCTGGGCTCCGCCGCCTCTCGAGCAGCAACAGCATTCTTGGGAAGGCTCGGCAATTGCCACGCGCGCCGGTGTGATGAACATGCGAGACGCGATGTATTTCACGCTCTCGCATCCCGTCAGCACCGTGATCATCGGCTGCGACAGCATTGCCCAGCTCGAAGAGAACGTGCAGCTTGCACAGAACTTTACGCCACTTTCGCAATCCCAGATGGCGGCGCTCAACCAGCTTGCCGCCCCGGTCGCCCAGCAATCACTCTTCTTCCGCTTCACCGACCGCACCAAAGGCTGAGCGAACCTGTAGCGCAGAGTGTGTCTGCGAGCCGTGCGGCTTTTCTGAGACTTGGCGATTAGCGAATGGCTTACTACGGCTTTCTCGCCTTTTCCTTCTCCCTATAGAACTCCTGCAAGACGTAAAACGCCTTCTTTTTCTCCCCTCGATCAGAAACCAGTCCCTTCCGGTTGAAATAATCCTCAATATTCGGCAACGTCCGCCGTGGACTGCGAAAATCCTTCAGAACCCACGGCGTCGTTCCCTTCAAGAAAGAAATCCGCTTCAGCATCGCCAACTGGTGCTCGTACAGGCTCTCCTGGTACTCCTCCGTGAAACGCGTTTGTGCGTCACCGTGGTAGCCGAACAGCGCATCGCCTCCAAATTCGCTCATGATCAGAGGCTTGTCGTACTTCGAAGTCCAGTCCGTTCTGTCCAAATCCGTGATTGTGTGCGTATACCACCCGATGTATTCGTTGTTGCCCATCACATCGAGTTCGTTGGCGATGGGATCGTTGATCGCGACGGAAAGCCGTCCTCCCTGCTCGGTCATGTCCGCTTGGAGCGCCGCCGAAACCAGCCGCGTCGGATCGCTTGTATGTGCTTCTTGAATGAGCTGGCTCAGAAACCGGTTGCGCGCATCGCCGATCGGAGTTTCGTTGGCCACCGAGTAGATGATCAGTGCCGCGCGGTTGTGATCGCGGGCAATCAGTTCGTTTAGCTGATTCTCCGCGTTGCGCAACGTCTCCGGGTTCTCCCACTGGATGGTCCAGTAGACTGGTACTTCCTCCCACACCAGAACTCCCATGCGGTCCGCCATGCGCAGCATCGCTTCGCTATGTGGATAATGCGCCAGCCGGACGAAGTTGCACCCCAACTCTTTTGCCCAGCCCAATAGCACAAGCGCGTCGTCCTCGCTCCATGTTCTGCCCGGCCGTGTGGGCGCTTCTTCATGCACACTGATTCCGCGCAAGAAAATCGGTTTCCCATTCAGCAGAATGTCGGTCTCGCTCACGGCGATGGACCGGAAGCCAATTTGATCCGTGACCTTGTCTGTCTCGCTGGAAATCTCCACCGTGTACAGCTTCGGATTCTCCGGCGACCACAGCGTCATGTCCGCCTGGAACGAAAATGTCGCATGCCCGCTGGAGTCTGTTTGCACCGTCTTGTTCAGCCCTGCTTCCGGTATCCGGATGCTGACGGTCTGCTGCCGCTGCGGCCCGTTCAGCTGCACCCATCCTTCGATCTGGTTCGTCGATCCCTTCTGCAGTTGGACCTGGTACTCCTGAAGGAATGTCTCCGGCACTTCCACCAGCGTCACTGGACGTGTGATTCCGCCATAGTTCCACCAGTCCGTGTTTACGGTCGGGACTTCCGCCTTCCCGCGCGTGTTGTTCACGCGCACCACCAGAAAATTCCCTTCGGCACGAATCCGATCCGTTATTTCGAAATCGAACGGCGTGAATCCACCGGTGTGCTCCCCCAGTTCCTCGCCATTTAGGTATACAAAAGCCCGGTAATTTGCCGCCCCGAAATGTACAAACACTCTCTTCTTCGTCGCCTTGTTGCAGTTGAATGACCGCTTGTACCACACACTCCCTTCATAGAAGAGCAGTGACTCCCGCTGCGTGTTCCAGTCGCCTGGCACGTTCAGATGCCCGGCGGTGTCGAAATCGTATTCGACCAGCTCCGACTTGGATTGCGGCTTGTAATTCTTGAAAAACGCGCTATTCCCCTTCAGCGGCTGCGCACGGTAGTCGAGCGCTCCGACGTCGTACGGATCCACAATCACTTGCCATTGCCCGTCGAGGCTTGTTGTTGCGCGTCCGCCAATATTCGCGATAAGCGGTGCAACCTGTGCCGCGCTCCGCCCCGCTGCAAAGAGCATGCACAAAACAACCGCGAAGCATCGTAGTGACTTTGCCATCGGGTCCCCTATTCTTCGTTGGAAATGGTGAACTCAACGAGTCGATTCTATCCCCAATAACCCTTTGCGTCGGGGTCTTCTAGGGTCTGCAAGTTGTGTCGGGCATCTAGTTCGTGGAATTCCCGCGAAGATGTGCCAACAGGAGCGAGGCCACTTGCTCTGGAGCTTCCTCAAGAAGCCAGTGCGTCTTTCCTTCGAGCCTCTCAAACCGATAAGGACCCGCCACGTATCCGGCAGTCGCCAGCGCGGCAGTTTCTCCAAGCGCTATATCTTGATCGCTCCAGATGTAGAGCGTGGGTACCGCAATCTTTCCGACGCTTGCTTCCAGGTTCAGCGCACGATACCAGTTCAGCCCGGCGGTTAGCGCCCCAGGCTCCGACAGGCGTCGGATGTTCCCTTGAACCGCCAATTCAGGCAGCTTCCCCTGATACACGCTTCGAAGGACTTTGCAGTCATCAGCCAACAAAAAGCTCTCTGCCGCTCCACCGGGCATCCTGAAGAAGGGAATGTACTGCGAACGTTGTCTTTGGTCCTCGTCGGTTCGGATGGCTTTCAAAAACGCATCGGGATGCGGCGTGGACACCGTGGTCAACGACAAGATGCGCTCAGGAAACTGGGCGGCAAACACCCAGGCCAGAAATGCTCCCCAGTCGTGCCCTACAAGGTGAAAACGCTGGTGCCCCAGTGCGTCGGCAAAACCGCGGACATCCGCAAGGAGATGCTCAATCGCATAATCGGTCACTTCACTCGGCCTGGCCCCTGTCGAATAGCCCCGCTGATCGACGGCCACCGCGTGAAAGCCAGCCTGCGCGATCGGGTGCATCACCCCCTGCCACGCATCCGCGAATTCAGGAAAGCCGTGGAGGAACAGCACAAGCGGGCCGTCTTCCGGGCCCTCCCCGAGAGCGCTGAAGCGGAAGCCTTGAACATCCAGAATCGACTTCTTCAAGCTGGTCATTGTCATGCTTGGCTAACGAGGCTTCCGGCCACGCTCCTAGTCCCGTTCCCAGAATCCTTCGCTTCCTGATTTTCCTGCAGTTGCGTCGTCGCCGCTGTTCGCCGCATCCCAGTCCTTTCGCGTGATGGGCTGCACCGCAGGCAGCTTCTTCTTTGCCAGCTCTTTGTTGACCGCGGGCAGCTCCTTAGCCACAAGGGCATCGAACTCCGTCTCGACGTCTCCCAGTTCCTTCTTCAGGGAATCGATTCGCGCCACCTGGTAATCCGCCGGACGGCCTTCGTAGAACACCAGGTTTCCATAGAGCTCCGCAGTCTTCTCCCGGATTCGTTCCTCGCCGGTCACCGCTCCCCCCTCTTTAGTAGCCACAATCTTCCTCCGGATCGTGTCCACCTTGTCGGAAAGGTCCTGGAGCTGCTTCGCCAGCGCCTGATCTTTATCAAGGTGACTTGCACGTTCCTGCAGTGCCAGGCGCACGCCGTTAATCCGGTCAACGTCGTAAGCCATATCACCCAGCAGATCGTAGACTCGCATTGCTGCGGCAAAATCTGCCTTCCTGTCATCCAGCGTGTATTTGGAACGAGGATCGAGACCTACGTTGATCGTTTCCGTATAGGTTTCGTTTCCTCGTGTCATCTTCACGTTATAAATTCCCGGGATGACCCTCGGCCCCTCCGAGGCTTCAAAAGCCGCGGTTGCCGCGGGGGGAACGCGCGGGGCTTTCAGGTGCATTCCCCAAACCACGCGGCTGATCCCACGCCGGTTGTTCGAGGGCAAGGTGTCGATCAGCTTGCCGTCGGAATCGAACACTTCCAGCTTCATCCGTCCAAAGATGTGGCGCTTCGCCTGGTAGTACGTAATCCAGACGCCACTCGGCGGATTCGGCCCGCTAAACGCCGCGCTGCCCTCCGACCATCCACCGAACGCGCTTAGCCTCTGCTGTGCTGGCCGCCCGGGCAAAAATGCAGCTTCTTTCGCAAGCACATCAGGAGTCAGATTCCGCAGGGGAGTAATATCGTCGATGATCCAGATGCCCCGTCCGTGTGTAGCGACGACAAGATCGGAAGCCTCCGGCTGCACCACCATGTCGCGCACCGCAACCTCCGGAAAGTTATGTCCTTTGTATTGCGCCCAATGCTTCCCGCCATCCGGAGTTACCCACAACCCGAACTCTGTGCCCAGGAACAGGAGATTTGGCGATACCGTGTCTTCCTTTACGACGTGGGCGTAGCCCCTCACACCACTATCCACTGCGATAACCGGCGTCCACGTCTTTCCGTAATCCGTGGTCTTGAACGCGTAAGGATTCATGTCCCCGAACGTATGGCGGTCAAAAACTGCGTACGCTGTGGCTGGATCGTGAAGACTAGCCTCGACCCACGATACCCATGACGCCTTCGTAAGGTTGGGCACATTCGCCACCACATTCGTCCACGTCTTTCCGCCATCGCGCGTGAGCTGCACGTTACCGTCATCCGTTCCCACCCAGATGGTATTCCCGTCGCGCGGCGACTCGCTGATCGAATAGATCGTGCAGTGCATTTCGGCAAAAGAGTTGTCCACCGTGACGCCGCCGGACTCTTCCTGCTTTTGTTTCTCCGGGTCGTTCGTCGTCAAGTCCGGCGAAATGCGGTCCCACGTTTGTCCGTGGTCTCGCGAGCGGAACAGGAATTGCGCGCCGATGTAAATCGTGCCCTTCTCATGGGGACTCATCGCAATCGGCGTATTCCAGTTGAACCGTAGTTTCCCCTCGCCATAGTTTGGCTCTGGTTTGATGGGCCTCTTGACCAGTGTCGTCCGGTTGACGCGGGCGATTTCGCCGCCTTGCGCTTCCACGTACGCGTAATTGCGGTCGCTCGGATCGGAGAACGCCCAAAACCCGTCCCCGCCATACAGATTTTCCCAGCGGCTATTCGTGATTCCGCCCGGATACTGCGAATCCCCAACCCACGAACTGTTGTCCTGCAACCCTCCGTAAACCTGATAGGGGTCCGCCATGTCCGAACTCACGTGATAGAACTGTGAAACGGGCAGATTGTTCGCTTTCCACCAGGTGTTCGCACCGTCGTAGGAGTACCACAGTCCGCCATCGTCCCCGGAGATAAGATGATCCGTATTTTCCGGGTCGATCCAGATGTCGTGAAAATCGCCGTGAGCGCCATCGGCAACATTACTGAAGCTTTTTCCGCCGTCATCGCTCAGGATCAGGCTAAGGTCCGGCTTGAAAATTCTGTTCTCGTTTTTGGGGTCAACGATCAGGTTCGCAAAATAAAACGGCCGCCAGACCATCAAATTGCTGCGATCCCGCTCTTCCCAAGTCTTTCCTCCATCATCCGAATGAAACAGCGCGCTGCGCGTCGACTCAATCAGCACGTAAACCGCATTGGAATTCGAGGGCGCAATCGCCACAGCAAGACGCCCCCACGGCTTCGGAGGAAGCCCCTTTGCGGTCTTCTCATCGAGTTCGCTCCATGTCGTCCCTCCATCGCTTGTACGGTAAAATGCGCTTCCACTCGGGGCCGTGGGACCGTCCCCGCCGGAGCGGAAGGTCCAGCCCTTCCTCCGGAAATCCCACATCCCGGCAAACAACACCTTCGGGTCCTTTGGATCCATGGCGATCATCGAGCAACCGGTCGAAAGATTTGCGCCCTTCAGGATCAGGTTCCAGGTCTTCCCCCCGTCGGCGGTTTTATACAGACCGCGGTCCGCGCTGTCGCTCCAAAGCTTGCCGGGCACGCAGGCATACACAACATTGCTGTCTTTCGGATCGACAATAATCTTGGATATGCGCTCCGAACTCTTCAGCCCCATATTCGTCCAGTTCTCCCCGCCATCTGTTGACCGGTAGATTCCATCTCCAATCGAAACGCTGTTCCGCGTCCACGATTCTCCTGTTCCCACCCATATGGTTTTTGGGCCTTGTGGATCAATCGCAATCGCGCCAATCGATTGCACAGGCTGCTTATCAAACATCGGCTTGTACGTCGTGCCTCCATTCACCGATTTCCAGACGCCGCCGCTTGCTGCTCCCACATAAACCGTCAGGCGGCCACTCTCCTTGACCGCAGCCACGGCAGAAATGCGCCCGCTCATCGTTGCGGAGCCGATATTCCGCGCGCCCAACCCGGAGATGGTGTCCGAGTCAAACTTGACCTCCTGGGCACGCAAGGCCGGTGCAGCAAAGAACAGTCCAGCAAGGAGCACAACGGTGTAGCGTGCGATCACAGCGTTTGCCATGTTCAGTCCCTCAGTTCTTCTTGCCATATTTTTCCCAGCATCCCGTCTTATTTGAGTTGAAACCTATTGCGTTCACTTGGCTGTTGCCGCAGGCTTGGTCGAGGGCACGGAGAATTGCGTGTCTTCGATCGGAACGTTCACTTCAATCTTCTCGACCGTAATTCGCGCCCAGTTTTCGGAGCCGGTCTCCGCGGTATCGATGGAAAACGGGAAATAGACCCCGTCAACCTGCTCGTAATCACCCAGCATCGTATCCGTATATTGCACGGCACCGCGCACCTTCGACTGCGTTTCAAACTTGATTTCGAGATAGGAATCCGCATCCAGGTAGTAGTAGCGGATATCACCGTCTTTCATCGTTATTTTAATTTTGTAGCAGTCGGTTCCTTCGACCGTGTCGTGTCCAATTAACTCCGCGGTGTGTCCCTTCTGCTTGTAGTCGACCAGCGGCCCATCCAGATCGGCATCCAGAATCAGCGACTTGGTGTCGTCTTGGGACATCAATTCGGGGTCTTTTCTTCCTCCGAAGGGATTAATCTGCCAACCCGAATGGCCGTCATACGCCTGGACTTGCGCCATTCCCTGGATAATCACCTCTTCCCGAACTTTGTCCTCCCGCTTGTTTTCCTGCTTGTACCTTGCCCGGAAATCACCTTGTGTGTACCTCGCCGTGACGCGCAGCGTCTTTATGGCGTGTAGCTTTTCCAGCCCTCCGCGCGCCTGCACGTTTTTGGCGATGATTTCGTCGACGGTCTGCGCTTGGGCGCCGAAGGGCAGCAAGGCAGCGCTAATAAGGACAAGCCAAAGCAATCGTCTCATCGGGTGAAGCTCCTTCTCTTCCGAGTTCTTCCGTTTCAAGGCTTCGCCTCCGGCCAAACCGGCCGGCTTTCAGGATTCTGCATGCAGAGGGATCACAATTCTTGAGTCTTTAGATCCATTGGGCGCATCTTTGTTAGCAGACTCTGTGGCGAAATCCAAGTCATTTTCCCCTGGAAAGCAACTGGCCACCATTGTTCCTTCGGAAACTCGTTTTACACTCCTTTGCGGACGGCTTCCCTTTTGCTTTATAACTGGGAACGTATCATTTCATATCGGCCCCAGTCCGACAGGATAAGCTTGTGACCCCAGACAAGAAGAAACTACTGCGCGTTGGAGTGCTCTTTGGAGGTCGTTCCGGCGAACACGAAGTGTCGCTCGTGTCCGCGGCCTCCGTTATTCGTGGCCTGGACCCGGACAAATACGAAGCCGTTCCCATCGGTATTACAAAAGACGGCCATTGGCTGATCGGCGAGGGCGCCGCGAAGATGCTTCCGGAAGTACTCAAGGGCGGCCGCCGCGTCATGCTCACAGCCGATCCCACGGAAGCTGCCTTGATGCCGCTCGATCGTGGCGCCGGCGCGCAACGCCTGGACGTGATTTTTCCTGTCCTGCACGGAACCTTTGGAGAAGACGGCACGATCCAAGGTATGCTCGATTTGGCCGGTTTGCCTTATGTCGGGGCGGGCGTTCTTGGCTCCGCCATCGGCATGGACAAGGATGTCGCTAAACGTCTCTGCCAGGCCGCGGGCATTCCGGTGGTGCCTTGGCTCGCCGTTCATCGCTGGGAGTGGGAAAAAGACCCCAAGACGGTGGCGGATGACATCGAGGCGAAGTTTCCCTACCCCGTTTTTGTTAAGCCCGCCACTTTAGGCTCCTCGGTCGGCATGACGAAAGTGCACAAAGCGGAAGACCTGGGGCCGGCGCTGACCCTCGCCTGCGAGTATGGAATGAAAGTCATGGTGGAGAAGGCCATGACGGCGCGTGAGATCGAGGTTTCTGTCCTGGGCAATCACGAACCCAAAGCATCGGTCCCCGGCGAAATTGTTCCCCACCGCGAATTCTATGACTACACGGCAAAATACCTCGAAGAAGGCACCCAACTGGTGATTCCGGCGGAGCTGAAGCCCGCACAGGCGCAAAAGATCCAATCCCTGGCGGTGCAGGCGTTTCGTGCTTTGGAGCTCGCAGGAATGGCGCGTGTGGATTTCTTTCTAGAGAAGAAAGGCGGCAAAATCTTCCTGAATGAGGTCAACACCATCCCCGGCTTCACATCGATCAGCATGTATCCGAAATTATGGGAAGCTAGCGGAATTCCGTTTCGAGAGCTTATCGACAAGCTGATTGAACTGGCTTTTGAACAGCACCGCGAAAAGGCGCGCACGAAGTACGCCATCGAGTTGCCCGAAGGCGCTGGCGGCGCGCTCACGAACTGAGCCCCTCTACTGTCCTTTCTCTTCCGCTCCGCCGACACATCCTCCGCTGGGAAACTTTTCCCTGAATGCTGGCGTCCAATTTAAGAGAAGGTTTGCGACTCGGCATCTCTCCTGCTAGAGTTTTTCTGCTGGCAAGAACAGGAGAATGCCGGCATAGATATGGCGCTTCCAAAAGAGTTGACGACTTTACTCGATCCGCCTCCGGAAAAGTCACACAAATCGCAGGTTTTGGCGTTCACCATCGGCGGCTTGGTGCTGGCGCTGGCCGTCGTTCTATACTTCACGTTCCGTTACTACCCGGAGAAGAAGGCTGCGGCCCAATTCTTCAACGCTCTGGTTGCCGGAGATACGGATAAAGCCTACGAGCTGTGGAAACCAACGCCCAGTTATAGAAAGACGGACTTTCTCGCGGATTGGGGAGCCACCGGATACTACGGCCCTATAAAGAGCTACAAGATCATGCGCGCGAAAGCGCCGGACAAAAGCAATTCCATCGCCGTCGACGTAGCGCTTAGCCCCTATTCTCCCCTTCCCAGCTCGTCCGACGCGGAAAAAAGCGCCAAGACCAGATTGGTCACACTCTGGGTTTCGCCTACTGACAAGTCACTGACTTTCCCACCGTAGCCACAGTTGACCTATTCTGTTCTCGCCTACCGCTCTTCGTCCAGCACGGCAGCTAACTCTGCAGGGCTCACGCTCGCTGTACCCAGTTTGCGGACAACCGCGCCAGCCGCGGCGTTTGCAAGAAATGCGGCTTCTGGCAAGCTCGCACCTGCAATGATCCCAAGGGCGAGTACGCTTAAGACGGTGTCCCCCGCACCGGTCACATCGTAAAGCTGCCTGCCGCTGGATTCACGGTCGATTGCAGACTGTCCAACGCGCGCGTAGGTTACCTCGAAGCTGGTGGCCGGAATATTTACATAGCGCGGCGAACTCTCCTCGAAAACGCTCATACCTTTTTCGCGTCGTGTGATCACCACGGCTTCGCAACCGAAGTGAGCTAGAAGTGCGCGTCCAGCTTCTTCGACGGATTTTTCATCGCTTAAAGGGCGCGCCACATAATCACTTGCTTCTTTCACGTTACACACAATAGCGCGCGCGCCACGATAGGCGAGGAGTCGAGAAGTCTTGGGCTTCACAAAAACAGGTACCTTGAACTTGTGACATGCATGCAAGACCCGTTCCGCGAATCCATCCGTGATCAGGCCCTTGTCGTAATCGGATATCAGCAAGGCATCGAAATTCTTGAGCGCTCCCGCGAGCAAGCGAAATAGCCTTTCTTCGATTTCGGGTTGAACGGTATTTCGCTGCTCGTGGTCGATGCGCACAATCTGCCGATGGCGGGCGATGACCCGCGTTTTGACAGTCGTAATTCGTTGCGGATCCGGAAGTACTCCCCTCTCTTTAATCTTGGCTCTTCGCAGGCAGGCACGAAGCGCCGACCCAGCTTCGTCGTCCACGATCTTGTCCGCACCAAGGTGACGGCCCCCCACAATCCCAAAAACCTCCACCTGCGCTCCTAGCGCTGCCTGGTTGGCGGCAACGTTTCCTGCCCCGCCCGGGAGATCCTTCTGGGACTCAAAATCCACCACGGGCACAGGAGCTTCAGGCGACAAACGGTGCGCAGTACCCCAAAGGTAGCGGTCCAGCATCAGGTCGCCAAGCACGGCGATTCGAATTTTGCGGAATCCCGGCAGGAGTTTCTTCAACTGAGGGATCGCGCGTACCAACTCTGCCTGCATGGAGGGATTCCCTGTCTCAGTCTTTCGCAAGGGTCGCTTCCTCAACCAGCATTACGGGGATGTCGTCTCGCACCGGATAGATTCGTTTACAAGCTTCGCATTTCAGGCCGGAGCCATCCGGCAACAGCCGGACCGGATTCTTGCACAACGGGCACACCAAAATGTCCAGAAGTTCCTTCCTAATAGCCATATCTGCTCCTTGCCCCAAAAGAGACTTTAGCAGACCGAACCTCGGAACAGCCAGCCGCACCATGGCATCTGTCACATGCGGGCCCTGACAGAGCAAGGACCGTCATTCACTGTTTAGTAGAACGTAGCAAGACTCGCCGGTCCCGCTTCTTGTCTCGCAGACCACGGTTATACTCGCCTTTAGCCAGCTAATCTTTGTGCCACCACTGGGGCAGCCATGGGTTTCTGGTCTGCCAAAGCGTTGCTCAATTTGAGGTGTCGCCGCATGAAGAAGCCAGCCACGCCGATATTTGCCCTTCTCGCGCTCCTGCTTGCTCCCCTTGCCGGGGCGCAAAGCACTGCGGAGCTGCAAATGAGGGAAATCGCCAAGGAGAATGAGGCCAAGCAAGAAGAGCTGGTGAACCTGGAAAAGGACATCGCCAGAGCATTGCAGTGGAATAACGGCACCCTCTTCCGCCGAATCTACGGCGACGACTTCGTCGCGATTCTTCCTTCCGGGCAGATCAAAGACAAAGTCGGTTGGATTGCTGGGATTGAGAACTCAGGCGTAACGTACAGCTCGTTTATTGCCTCAGATATTCGCGTCCGTATGTATCAGGATACGGCGGTAGTCACCTGCCTGTGGAGCTCGCGTGGCACGCGGAGCGGGCAGCCGTTTTACAAGCAGTTTCGCGTCACGCATGTGTACGTCTATGGTCAAAGGGGCTGGCAAGTTGTGGCCAGCCAGGAAACGCTTCTCCCCGGCTAATTCCATATATACTTGCATCCCGGAAGCCGCGTGCCGTCCGGCGAGCGCGGGCTGTTCTCACTTCCAATCGCTAAAGTCATCTGCAACGAGAGGACGCAATGAAGAAGATGAAAAAGTTCTGGTGTGTTTCGTTCGTTGGACTCTTAGCGGCGGGGGCGCTCTGCGGCCAGGCACCGTCTTCTGCGCAAACCGCGCAAGAACCGATCCTGCCTTACACTCCCAGTCTGGATCTCGCCTCGATGGACAAAACCGCAGACCCTTGCGTGGATTTCTATCAGTACTCGTGTGGCGGATGGAAGAAGAACAATCCTATACCGCCGGACCAGACCTCCTGGGACGTGTACGCAAAGCTTTATCAGGACAATCTCCTGTTCCTGAAGGGAATCTTGGAACAGGCCTCCGTGAATGCCGGCCAGCGCAATGCCGTCACGCAGCAGATTGGCGATTTCTACGCCGCGTGCATGGATGAGATCGCGGTCGAAAAGCAGGGCTTGACTCCCGTGCGCGGCAGCCTGGATGCGATCGCCAGTCTCAAATCGACAAAGGAGATCGCTCCCGTCGTGGCTCGTCTGCAGCAAGATTACGGCCGTTCGATCTTGTTTGCTGCCGGCTCCGAGCAGGACCCCGACAATTCCGAGCAGGTGATTGCGGTCGTCGACCAAGGCGGCTTGGGTCTACCGGATCGCGACTACTACACCAAGGAAGACGCAAAATCCAAGGAGATACGGGAGCGCTACGTTCAGCATGTGCAAAAGGTCTTCGAGCTCATGGGTGAGAACCCGGAGTCCGCAAAGGAAGATGCGGATACTGTGATGCACATGGAAACAGAGCTTGCCAAAGCCTCTATGACGCGCGTAGACCGCCGCGATCCCTACAAACGGAAACACAAGATGAAGCTGGCGGAATTGAATCAGCTTGTGCCTAGTTTTGACTGGAAAACCTATTACGCCACCGCGGAGTATCCTCAGTTTGAGATCTTGAACGTGGCCTCACCGGATTTCTTCAAGGAAGTCAACGCAAAGCTGTCGTCGGAGCCCCTCGACAATTGGAAAACCTACCTGCGCTTTCATGTGGTGGATTCAGCCTCTCCATATTTATCCCCTGTGTTCGTCGACGAGAATTTTGCCTTCTATCGCCAGTATCTGCGAGGAGCGAAGGAGCAACAACCCAGGTGGAAGCGTTGTGTCAGCTATACCGACCGCCAGCTCAGCGAAGCCCTCGGCCAGGTCTATGTAGCCAAGGTTTTCTCTCCCGAACTCAAGCAGAGCACTCTGGATATGGTGCGTCGTATCGAGGACGCCATGGCGCTACGGATTCAACTGCTCGACTGGATGAGCCCGGAAACGAAGGCGCAGGCCCTTCGCAAGCTCCACGGCATTCGCAACAAAATCGGCTATCCCGACAAGTGGCGCGACTACAGCAGCATCAGGATCGCCCGCGCCGATTTTGCGGGCAATATGGCCCGTTCGACGGAGTTTGAATACCACCGGGACTTCAACAAAATTGGCAAGCCAGTGGACCACAGTGAATGGGATATGAGCCCGCCTACGGTGAATGCCTATTACAATCCGCAAATGAACGACATTAATTTCCCTGCCGGTGTTCTCCAGCCCCCTCTCTACGATGCAAGGATGGATGATGCCCCGAACTACGGCAACACGGGCGGAACGATTGGCCATGAACTAACGCATGGATTCGACGATGAAGGCAGCAAATACGACGCCGATGGCAACCTGAAGAATTGGTGGACCAAAGAGGACCGCGAGAAGTTCGACACCCGGACCAAATGCGTGGAAGACCAGTATGCGGACTACATCGTGGTCGACGACATTCACATCAACAGCAAGCTCACCCTCGGCGAAGACGTGGCCGACCTTGGCGGCGAGCTTCTAGCCTACATGGCGTGGCAGGATGCCACAAAAGGTCAAACTCTCCAGCCGCGCGATGGCCTGACGCCGGAACAGCGCTTCTTTGTTGGCTTTGCGCAATGGGCCTGCGAAAACGACCGCGCGGAAGAATTGCGCGTTCGAGCCACAACGGATCCTCACTCTCCCGGCAAATACCGCATCAACGGCGTCGTGGTCAACATGCCGGAATTTGCCAAGGCGTTTTCCTGCAAAACCGGGCAGCCAATGACCAAGCCCCCGGAAAAGATTTGTAAGGTTTGGTAGGACAACGTTAGGCCGGAGCCCGCCGGGCCGCCGCAAGCTCTGCCGCTCACGGTTCCGCAGAGACAGCTGCGGAAAGGGGAATGCACGCCTCGATGCACGTGCCGCCCCCAGGCCGTGAGTGAATAAACAGCTCACCACCCAGGCTGTGCAGCCTCTCCTGCATGCTCAGAAGCCCCAACCCCTGAGCTATCTCAGAGGAATTCGGATCGAAGCCCTCTCCTTGGTCAGAGACTCGCAGCCGCATGGAACCTGTGATCTCATCCAGTTGAACAAGCGCTCGTCTCGTCCCGCTGTGCTTCTGGACGTTTCGAATCGCTTCCTGGGCTACGCGAAAAAGGCACAGGGCCGCATCTTGGGCTGGTTTCTGCGGCAGGCCGGAGTCGACAAAAACAATCTCCATGGTGTTCCGCGCGGCAAAGTCCTTGCAGAAATTGGATAGCGCCGGCGCCAGACCAAGCAACTCAACCTGCGACGGATGTAGCCTCCGCGAGACGTTGTGCACATCCGATGTGATCTCGCTTGCCGCTTTGACGAGCGCCTCCAGCTGTTCTGTCAGAGAGGTCTGCAGCTCTTCGGAAGCTTGCTTCAATTGCTCCAGATCGATACTTAGCAGAGCCAAGCGGTGCCCCGCATCGTCATGCAGGTCGCGGGCAATTCGTGCCCGTTCCTCTTCTTGCGCACGCGCCAGGCGGTTGCGTAGGGTGACCAGTTTTTCTTCGGACCTGCGCCGCTCGGTGATGTCCTGATAGATGGCGAATGCGCCGACAAAGGTCTTCCCGGAAAACACTCTCACACCGTGAAGTTCAACGTCGAGAAACGTGCCGTCCTTGCGCCTTCTCCGACCCGTCGTGTGCACCACTCCCCCATTTTGCACGGCTTGCGAGAGCTGTACTGCCTCCTGTTTATCGTGCGGGGCGATCAGCTCGTCGAGGTTTCTGCCTTGAATCTCCGCCTGGCTGTATTGAAACATCTGCTCAAAGGCAGGATTGCAGAAACGTACGCGTTGGTCCTCATCCTTGATGACGATCCCCAGCGGAATATTCGCAATCAAGGCGTCCATATACATGACGTGCTCTGTGAGTTCTTGCTCGGCCCGCCGCGTGGCAGTGATGTCCAGAGCCGACGCCAGGAGAGCGGGCTGGCCGTTAAACTCTGTTCGAGCCGCGGAGAAATCCAGCCAGCGCCGTTCGCCGCTCTTTGTGACGATGGGGAACTGATAGCGGGATGGGACAGGTTCGCCGGCCAGCCTTGCCTGGGCCCGTGCGAAATTCTCGGCCCGTAGTTCGACATCCATCAGCTCCCAAGGATCCATCGCCAGCATCTCTTCCCTTGTGTAGCCGGTGATTCGCTCGAATTCCTTGTTAAAATAAACGAGCCGATTGTTCTGAAGCAGCCAGATTGCGGAAGTAACCGTATCCGCTACCAGCCGGAATTTCCCTTCGCTGTCCCTCAAAGCCCGCTCAATCTGCAGCCGCTCCGTAATATCCACAAAACTGACCAGGTACAGCCCGTTCACCAGCGAAATATGAAATTCAATATCGCGGAAAGATCCATCCTTGCAGCGGACGCGCGCCTCCATCGCCAGTCTTTCTTTGCTGCCCTGATTGGCTTCTTCCACTAACTGGTTCCAGCGGCCGTGAACCAATTCCCTGTATTCGGGATCGGGGTAGGCCAGCGGCCACCAGTCAGACACCCGGCGCATTTCTTGCTTTTTGTAGCCGAAAAGATTTATGAATTTGTCGCTGATAAAGACAACCGCTTCGAGTGGCCCTTGAGACACCACCATCGCCACCGGACAATTCTGAACGACTTGCCGGCTGAATTCTTCACTTCGGCGAAGTTCTTCCTCCACTCTTTTGCGATGCAAGATTTCAAATTGAAGCGTCGTATTGTCTGCCGCGAGGCCAAGGCGCCGCTGTTCGCTGACCTCTAGCTCAATGGCCGTGTGCTGATAGCGCTCGACGAGCAACAGAATCATTCCCAGGCAAATGCCGCAGGTATCCAGAAGGTCCAGAAAGAGCAGCCGCGGATGGTCTAAATGCTCCAGGTTCGCGAGGGCGTGCAACGGCCCGGGAAAACTAACGCCAAAGTGAGAACTAAACATCTCGCTAAAACTGAAAAAATAGAGAGTCTGATCAACGGAATAGGCGAGGCAAAATATCCCGGTGATGGCCGCCGCGAAGGACCCGCTTCTTCGAAATTCCCGCCAAAAGACCCAGCAGCAAAACAGCAACGCAGCCGCAAGAACCAGCGTGCGCGGCGCATTGCGTACAGAAAAACTGACCAGCGGAAGCTCCCTGAACCTCGCGCTCAAGGCAAAACAGATCATCGCCCCGGCCACGGCTAGCGCCATTGCGCTCCAAACCTGCCGCTCCGACGGTTTCTTTGTAGGACGCCAGCTTTGACCGCCCAACACCAGCAGAGCGGCCTGGAGAAATCCGCAGACAAGCAGGATCGCAACCATGCTTGCCTTTCGCGGCGTCCATGCGGTACCCAGTTGCAAAGAAAAGGTGGCCGTTAGGAGATAGAAGGCAAATGCAGTCCACGCCCAAGCCCAATAGCGCGCGAATTCGAATCGCTGCAGGCGCGTATAGAGGACCCACAACAAACAGACCAGGCACACCGTCAGCAATAGCTGAGCAGTCGCGGAATAATAGAACGTTTCGAAGCCAAGGATCATTGTGGCAAATCCGGGGAACCTGGAATTATTCTCTTACCTTTTGGACGGTTGAGCTTGGATGAATCCCGTGATTGTACTCTATTTTGCAGTCTTCCGTATTCTTGCACCCAAAATACCGATTGCTATCAGGAGCGCCAAAACCGGGTCGCAAGGATGACGGTGACGAAGGGAAGTGTGTGCGATATAGAAAGTGACCGGAAAAAAGACCGGGAAAGAGGCAATCGGAAAGAAGTACTCACCTCGTTCAACATAAAGCCGCACCAGCCCGAATCCAAAGCCCAAGAGTGCCAGGGAATTCCAGACCAGAAGGCACTGCGCAAGCCGGGAGTCAGTGCGTTGAAAGTCTTGCCAGGGAGATTCGGAGCCGATCCAGGTGGCCACGATTCTGTTTCCGGCGAGCTGTACGTAGAGAGCCGTGTGACTCTTCACGAAATCGACTGCGTCCTGCCTTTTTTCACGCAGGAATTCTGTTTCGCCAAGCTGGTCGTAAAGATGAACCTGCTCATACCGAGTAATGCGGTTTACGGCTCGGGAATGTTCGTCAAAAATTTCATTATTGCCAGACCAGAACTCATACGGAAAGTTGGAACGCAGTGGAATCAGCCGATGAAACTGCACATAATTTCGCGCCGCCCAAGGCAAGCAAGTGAGTATCAGCACTGCCAACGTTGTAAGGCCCAGGCGCAACTGCAGAGGTCGATTCCGCCGATGCTGGTAAAGCAGCCACCCCATCAGAAATGGTAAAAGCGCCCCCAGTGCCGGATTGGTGAGCAGCGCCAGTCCCCAGAGGAGCCCATAAAGACTAAAACTCTGTGCGCGCACAGAATCCCTAAGCTCAAGCGTGCTCCAAAGCAGGGCCGCGGCAAAGAACACAGAAAGCGAAGTATCCCAGATCCACGCAAAAGGCAGGATGATGCCGCTCGGAAAGAAGGCCCAGATCCAGCCTGCGAGCGCTGCAGTCGCCGTTCCACCGGCACGTTTCCCCGCATGAAACAAGGGAATCGTCGCAAGCGACGAGAACAAGCAATTCAAAACTACCGAAGCATAGAAGGAATGTAGCGTGAAAATCCCAAAGACTTTAAAAATTCCCGCCACCAACAACGGGTAAACCGGAGCGAGCCAAGCCGTCGGGCCGGTCGGCTGCCGAAACAGGCAGCAGAATCCATTTCCCTGTGCCAGCGCCGAGGCCACGTTACCCACTTCATTCTGAAACGGCACTATCGCAAGCACCTCGTCTGGAACCTGGTGCGCCATGTACCAGACGTACGCCAGACGCAGGAGCATTGCCACAAGTGCAATGAACCATGGCGAACTCGCCAGACGAATCACTCGTTCGCGCATACAGAAAAAAGCATACAGTGGACTAGTTCATTTCTCGAATTAGTTCTGGCCATTGTTGTGCGATTTTCCTGCTCAGGTCCTTGTCAGATACCGTAGCATTCGAGTACAGTTCTTTTTGGCCCCCTGCACGACACGGTGCTCAAGTGCCGCCCAGCTTGAAGCAATCCCAGAAAGGAAAATCACATGGCCAGGAAGACAAGCTGGTTTCTTTGTGCTTTGCTCGGTATCGCGCTGATCATCGCAGGTTGCGGAAATGCGCAGAAGGATGCTACCGAAGCGGCAATTAACGCGGCTCAGGCTGCGATTAACGCAGCTCAGGACCAGGCAGCGAAGTATGTTCCCGATCAATTACAAGCCGCTCAGACGGCACTGCAGAATGCAAAAGACGCACTCGCCAAGGGGGACTACCAGGCTGCATTGAACGCGGCGCAGGACGCCGCCAACAAGGCGCGGGATCTGGCTGCGGCTGCAGCAGCGAAAAAGCAGGAGTGGGCCAAAGATTGGGCGGACATGAGCGCCTCCATGCCCAAGTCCCTGGATGAAGTGAAAAAGAAACTAGACGCCTACTCCCACGGCGCTCACATGCCTGCGGGCCTGGACAAGGACAAACTCGCAGACGCCAAGGCGCAATACGAACAGCTGAAACAAACCTGGGCGGACGCTTCCTCTGCCGCAACCCAGGGCAACCTGGGCGATGCATTGAAGAAAGGATCCGGCATCAAGGACGTGCTCGCCAAACTGATGGAGATGTTGGGAATCAAGTCCTGATTCCCCATTAGGTTACTGCGTTACCCAAGGGCGCCAATTCCGGCGCCCTTATTTTTTGCCTGGGCTAAATGGATTCGACTCTCCACATCAATCGCGCAGAGAATGAGGTTTTCTTCGTAAAATCTGGGCTCCACAGCGTAAGAATCTGTGAACCTTGATATACGCGCTCGAATCCGCCTTCTGACTCCGAGACCGTCTCAATCGGGGCAATCCAGAATTCATCGCTACCTGGCGCATGCAGCGTGACTCTCAAGCGCTGCCAGCCATCTTCCATGCGCAGAAACGGTCCGGCCGAAGTCCCCGCGAATCGCAGAATCTGTTTGCCGGCTGGCGTTTCAAAGAACCGGTCCGGTTCCGTTGGCGCCAGAAGATTGATGACCGACTCGACCCCAAACCGTAAAGGCACGGCCAACGGGGCCGAAACTATAATGGAAATGTCGCAACTGACCTCACATCCTTGTGGCGCGGGACCAAATAAAAAGTGCTTCGTGATCGCAAGCCTTGGGCTCTTCACCGATCCCTTGGCGAACTCTGGCAGAGACTGCTCAAAGACGAGATCCGCATTATTCGCCGAAGAATTCCGAATGGCAAAGTCCCCTGCGGCCGGCCCAGGCAGTTCGTTCAGTTGCAGTTTTTCGTACTCGCCGAAGGTTCGCCCAGGATCAAAAAGGAACAGACGGAACGAGTGCCGTGCAAAACGGTCATAGTACAAGAATCGCTCCAGGTTGGGCTCCTTTACGCGCACCTGGTCATGGATAGAAACCGCCCCACCGGAGCTTGGTGTCGCGGACGCCGCTTCGCGAAGCCTCGAATGATACGCTTCCGGCCGGCGTTGGACGGAATTGATCAAGGTGGCCGCCGAGGGCCGGAAATCGAACGCAGAAAGCGTGGCGCCGTCCGTAGGCTTCAGCAAAGCCTGATATTCGGGTGCGCTGAACAGTAACTCAGACTGTCCATCCGCGTCGTAGTCGAGGAACTCCACTCGTGGCAGCGAAGATCCTGGGGTAAGTTGATCCACCAGCGTCTCCGCCCGCACCAGATTGCGCCAGAGCTCCGTGCGCAGGTGCGGAGCGTAGAGTCCTCCGAACACGCCATGCCAGTACGCGTCATTCCCTTGCCCACGCAGCATCCGGTCGCGCGCTTCCTGCACCTGGGCGCTGTGGTCCGGGCTGGAGCGCCGCGCAGGCACGGCGGCCACGCAGGCGGAAACGCGCAGCATCTTCTTGTGAAGCAGATTGGATTCCGGATATTTCCGGAAAAAGCCCCGCCATCCTCCGCCGCGCAGAAACGTAAGCAAATCTGTCCGCGCGGAGAACTCTTTTTGTAAGCCATAAAAACGCAGGCGTGTGCTCGTCGGCAGCACCCACTCCATCATCTCCGCATAGGATGCAGTCGGCAGGTCTGCGCGGCCCAGTGGAACGTGCGAGGCAATGCACTCGCTGGGCGTCACCGTTTTCAGCCAGTCGCTGTTCTCCTCCAGCGCTTCAAAGAATTCCGTCAGCCATCCGTCGGCGTAGCAGTGCTTATGTGTTCCCGGCCACACCCCAAACTTCTCCATGTCGTCGCCAAACGCCGCCGCCCCGCCGGGATGCGCTTTCGCCGCCTCTTTGAAGTACGTAATCGATTCTTCTACTTTCCGGAACGGAATCAGATACCGCAGCTCTTTCAGCCCTGGGAACAACCAGACCGACCGGCCGCAGTCTTCTGCAATGTACGGACCAAATAGCTCCCGCGGTTCGAAGCCCGCCGCCAGGAATGGAAGGTCGTCCACAAGCGTATAACCCACATTCGCAGCCGCAAGCGACGAAGGGAGTTGCGGCTCCCAAACACGCTCGGCAAGCCACGCGCCTGTTGGACGCTTCCCGAAATGCTTCTCGACGTAATCCGCAAGGCGCGTCAACTGTTCGTAGCGGTCCGCTTCAGGGATGGAAATAAGGATAGGTTCGTAGAAACCGCCCCCCATCAGTTCGATTTGGCCGGACGTCACCAAGGCCCGCACACGCTCAAAATACTCCGGGTGATTCTTCTCGATCCATTGGAGAAGCGGGCCGGAATAATGCAAGGCCATACGAATCTTGGGGTGCTTCTCAATCAGGGTCAGAAATGCGTTGTAGGAATTTTGGTAGCACTCTTCGAAGACATGCTCGAAGTTGCCGGCAGGTTGGTGGGCGTGGACAATCAGTACGAAATGGAATGAGGGGACGTTCTGGGTCATGAGGTCACGTTCCATGATACCGCGACACCCGCGCGGTAAAGCAACGCCACAATCACGGCTCGAAAGCCCGTGTTTTGCTTTTATTTCGTCCGCGCCGTCAGCCAGTCCCCGATGATCTTCATGGCTTCAGGCGAAAACGTCTCGTCAATGGCCGCATACTCCGTCGGCGAGCCGCTATAGGCATGCTGGAAGAAATGGTTGAGTTCCGGCAGTTGTCGTACATCCGCCTGCTTATTCCCGCCGTCGGAAAATGCCTGCTTTAACATCGGCAGATTGATTTTGGGGGAAACCTGCAGGTCCTTTTCACCATAAAGCGCCAGCACTGGGCACTTCGTTCTCTTCAAGTCGGGCAAGGGATCGTATGACAGAAAAAAACGGAACCAAGGAGAAGTCATCATGTGGAGCTGTGCCTCCAGCGCCGCAGGTGGCACCGCCGCGTCCAACCCGCTTTCCTTCACGAGAGTCTTCAGCGTCTCTGTCACCACGGCGTTATCGGGTTCTTTCTGCACGAGTTCGTACGCCTGCTTGTCAAAATTCAGGCTGGAGAGAACCTGCGCATCGCTCAGCCCTCCGGCGCGAGCGATCAAATCCGACTGATTCAACAGCGTGTCTTCTCCCTTCGTCGCCGGAGTGGCTAGCAGCACAACCCAGGGTAGATCGTTAGAAGCGGCCGCAATCGCTGGGGCAATCATGGCCCCCTCGCTATGTCCGATCAAACCGATCTTCGCCGGGTCAATTTCCTTCCGGGTCTTCAGATAGGCAACCGCGGATTGCGCGTCGCCCGCCAGATCCAGGGTCGTTGCCATTTCCGCGGACCCTGTGGATTGGCCGATCCCTCTTTTGTCGTATCGCAGAACAGCAAATCCCTTTCGCGTCAGGTAATCCGAAAGCACCAGAAATGGCTTGTGATTCGCAATGGTGTCGTCCCTGTCCTGGGGCCCGGAACCTGCGACCAGCACGGCCGCGGCAAATGGACCTGTTCCTTTGGGGAGAGTCAGCGTTCCGGCAAGATTCACGCCCGCTTTCTCATTCGAAAACGTGACCTCTTCTTCCCGATACGGATACGGCTTTTCTGGATTCTGCGGCCGCCGCAATTCCAAAGGCTGGTCTGACCGCTTGAAGTCCAGCTTCTCTTTGATCTCGCTCTGCGTCCATTCCCCTGTGATGCTGTTCTTATTCCCCTCGAGCGTCCCATCATACGTACTCGCAAGCGCAGGGATTTCGAAATGAAAGACGTTTTCCTTCTGCGTGACTTTCGTTGCGGGAAGTCCGCTGACGAACTGGTCCAGGCTATCCAGAGCCGCGATCAATTCCCCGCTCGAGTCATGAAAAACATGCAGTTGAAACCGCAACCGCAAGCCGTGAGACTCCAGTGCTCCTTGCCAAAGTCCCTCTACTGGAAATTTCGCGGTATCCGGTTTCTGGGAGTCGGCGTCCCGCCGAAAGACCACGTGAAGAGAACCGCTTCCCTGGTTCCATTCCCCCTCAACGGTCTTGTGGTCTGGCGACACTTTGCCTTCAAAGTTCGCCCCAACCGAGCGGATTTCGAACTTGAGCGTGTCGGAGTTCACGGAGACCGAACTGGCTTCAATCGCAAAGACGGCCTGGTCCAGACTGTCCAGCGTGGCGCGCAACGCACCGGCTCCACTTCTTGAAAGGTGTAAAACAATATGGAGCTTGGCTTCCCCGGCCTGCAACGTCCCGGAATACGTGCCTTCCAGAGGAAGCGGCATCTGGGCCCGCCCTGCTACTGCCGTCGAAATAAGACACAGCCCTGAAACCGCGAGCCGCAGCACCCTGAAATAACGCAATCGCAACTCCCTGATTGGCTGAATCGAGGTTCAGCCCTTTGGATGAGCCCTGCCCCAAAAAGGCGGCCTGCAAAAGAAAGGGCGCCACGAGGAGATCGCGGCGCCTCTGGAAATCAAGCGCGCAAAGCGAGTTCGCGCCCGGTTACTTCTTCTCGTACCACTGAGCGTTAATGGCCGTGAACTTCTGCCATTTCTCCGGCAGGTCCTCAAGAGCAAAAATGGCGGTCACGGGGCAAACCGGCACGCAGGCGCCGCAGTCAATGCACTCTACGGGACTGATATAGAGCATGGTTTCGGTCTGGTAAGCCGGTTCGTCCTTGCGCGGGTGGATGCAATCCACGGGGCATACATCAACACAGGCAGTGTCCTTTGTGTTGATGCAAGGTTCCGCAATCACGTAAGCCATTCAAAATCTCCTTTACATAAGCAGCGAACCGGGAGTGAACAGCCGCATCTAACAACCAAGGTTAGAAGATACCACGGCACTGCCAGGTCGCAAGCGTATCTGATTATTTTACGTGGGACCCATGAGATTCTCAACCCACACGGACGCGCTAAAATAATGAGCCAGCGAGTACGATGCCGGCGGCACGCTGACGAGAGCACTTCATTTTCCGGCGAAGCCAGGATTTCCTTTTCCGCGCTCCAGGCAAGAACCGCGCTACGAGCATACGCAAGGCAAGCCACAAGGAGGCTTTCATGTTGGATTTGAAGGGAAACAAAATCACCTACTACGGCCACAGCACCTTTACCGTCACGACTCCCAGCGGCCAGGTGGCTATGATTGATCCTTGGGTGATGACCAACCCTCGTTGTCCGGACTCTCTCAAGCAAGTGAAGCGGTTGGACGCCATTTTCGTGACCCACGCTCACAGCGACCATATCGGCGATCTGCTGGCCCTCGCCAAACAACACAAGCCCAAGGTCCTGTCTACATTTGAAACCTATCTTTGGTTCGATTCAAAAGGCACCGGAGCCCAGGCGCTTCCAGGAAATAAAGGTGGTACGCAGACCGTCGGCGATTTCGAAGTGACCATGACCCACGCCTTCCACTCCAATTCCATCGATGAAGATGGACAGAGAATCTATGCTGGCGAGCCCGGCGGCTACATCGTCAAGTTGCCCGGAGGCGTCAGCATCTACCACGCGGGAGATACGGCCGTGTTTGGTGATATGAGGCTCATCGCCGAACTGTATAAGCCTGACCTGGCCTGCCTGCCCATTGGCGACCTCTTCACCATGGGACCGCGAGAAGCAGCCGTGGCCATTCGGCTTCTCGGCGTCAAACACGTCATCCCGATGCACTATGCCACTTTCCCTCTCCTCACCGGGACACCCGAAGCCCTGCGCGAGCAAACCAAAGACATCGCGGGACTGCAGATTCATGCCTTGAAGCCAGGGGAAACGTTGGGATAGGAAGCTTTGCGTCGGCTAGGAGCGGAAGAAGTTGCGGACAAAGAAACCCACGTTCGCGGGCCGCTCCGCCAGCCGCCGCATGAAATAAGGGAACCACTCCTGACCGTACGGCACATAGATCCGCACGCGGTAACCGTCGCGCACAAGCTGGCGCTGCAGGTCGGTCCGTACACCGTACAGCATCTGAAATTCAAAGTCGTCTTTGGAAATCTTCTTCTCCGCCGCGCAGCGGATGGTCTCCGCAATCATGTGGGGATCGTGTGTGGCGATGGCGTGATAGAACCCGCTCGGAAGCAACGCCCGCATTAACTTCACATAATTGGCGTCTACTTCCTGCTTTCGCGGAAACGCCACTTCCTCCGACTCTTTGTACGCCCCCTTGCACAACCGGATGCGGCAGCCATAGGAGAGCAGGTCGTGAATGTCGCTCTCGCTTCGATAGAGATAGGCCTGAATCACAGTGCCGACACATGGCGTCTGTGCCCGTACGCGTTTCACCAGTTCCACAGTGCGCTGCGTGTAGATCGAACTTTCCATGTCGATGCGCAGAAAACTGTCGTAGGAAGCCGCGCGTTCCGCAATCGAGAGCACCAGCCCCTCGCAAAATTCCACCGAAATATCCAGTCCCAATTGCGTGAGCTTGCACGAAACGTTCGCTTTCAGGTTTTCCTGTGCGATGCGGTCGAACATCCCCAGGTAGGTGTCACGCGCTTTTTGCGCGTCGGCAGGAGTGGCGACATTTTCGCCCAGGCAATCCAGCGTCACCATCATTCCCGCATCATTGCACTGACGGGCTGCCTGGATCGCTTCATCCAGTTGCTCTCCGGCAACGAAACGGTGTGACATCCGGCGTGTTGAGCCGTTGGTGGTGACCCAGTGGGCGAGACCTTTGCTTTCGGAAAGCTTAAGCAGAGTCGAACGAAGCATGTACAAGTCAATTATGCCCGCAGTTGGCGAAAGAGGCCAGTGGCGAGCTAGTCTTTGTGCTCTTCGAGGAACTTTTCCGCGTCCAGCGCGGCCATGCAGCCGGAGCCTGCCGCGGTAACCGCCTGCCGGTATCGATGATCCTGCACATCGCCGGCAATGAAAACCCCTGGAACACTCGTCAGGCTGCCATGACGCGCGATCAGGTAGCCGTTCTCATCCATATCCAGTTTGCCGCGAAATACCATGCTGTTGGGGTCGTGTCCGATGGCCACGAAAACCCCATCGAGAGTGATCTCTTTCTTTTCGCCAGTCTTCACGTTGTGCAGCCGCACGCCGCTGACCAATCCTTCCGGAGCCAGAATCTCTTCCACAACGTACGGCGTGACAAACTCAACCTTCGGGTTTGCCTTGGCCCGGTCAATCATGATCTTTGATGCGCGAAACTCGTCGCGCCTGTGAATCAGGTACACCTTGCTCGCATGGCGCGAAAGGAACGTCGCCTCTTCCATCGCGGAATCGCCGCCGCCCACAACCGCGATCGGCTTTCCGCGGAAGAAATACCCATCGCAGGTTGCGCAGGTGGAAACTCCCCGCCCGATCAGTTCCCTTTCGCCCTTCAAACCCAGCAACCGTGCCGAAGCGCCCGCGGCGACAATCAGAGCGCGTGTTTCGTACACATCTTTCCCCGCGCTGATTTTGAAGGGCCGCTGCCGCAAATCGACTTCGCTAACCGTTCCCGCCTTGAACTCCGCGCCGAATCTCATGGCCTGCTTGCGCATATTTTCAATGAGTTCCGGCCCCATGATTCCTTCCGGAAATCCCGGAAAATTCTCGACATGCGTGGTCAGGGAAAGCTGCCCTCCAGGTTCATGCCCTTCCAATACCAGCGGCTTCAGGTCGGCGCGGGCCGCATAAATAGCGGCGGTTAACCCGGCGCAGCCACTCCCGATGATCGTCACGTTATACATTCAAGTTAGCTCCAAGCATTAGATTCATAAGTAGTATCCGCGGGTACGGAGCCAAACTTTCATTGTAGCATCCCTCTGAAACTGTTCGTGTTCCCCGGATTCATGCCCCTCGAACAGCCAATTTGGATTTGGACCCCGCCGCCCGATCTGTTTAAGCTGCTTTGTGCCTGATTCTGTGGCAAGGAGTACGTTATGGACCCGCGTTATCCCATTGGACAGTACCAACCTCCCAAAGATGTCTCTGCAGCAAAGCGCGCGGAAGCCATCAGCGAAATCGCCGCCGCTCCCCAGCGCGTCCGCGCGGCCGTGCATGGCTTGACCGAAGCTCAATTGGAAACTCCCTACCGGGAAGGTGGCTGGACTCTCCGCCAGGTAGTCCATCACCTCGCCGACAGCCACATGAATGCCTACATTCGTTGGCGCTTGGCTCTCACCGAGACGGAGCCCACGATCAAGCCTTACGAGGAAGCGGCGTGGGCCAAACTGGAAGACGCCGCCCACGCACCCATCGAAGTCTCCCTGAGGCTTCTTGAACCTCTCCACGAGCGTTGGGTCAAACTACTCCACTCCGTAAAAGACCATGAATTCGCCCGGACCTTCCGCCATCCTGAGCACGGCGTCAGGACGCTCGATTGGATGCTCTTTCTCTACGCCTGGCATGGCAAGCATCACACCGCGCATATCACCGAGCTTCGCAAACAAAAAGGCTGGTGAGTACAAACCAGTTTGAAGTTTGGAGTCCGTAGTCGAAAGTTTGGGACTGTGAGCTGCCCTTCTGCTACTGGCTTCCGAATCCTGACTTCCGACTCCAAACCGCTTTTCTGGCCGAACACTCCGGCCTAGTGTAGGATGAATCATACGCAAAAAGGAGACGTTATGACGCGACCCGCTGGAACCTATGCCATTTTTGAAACATCTTTGGGAAACATCGTTGCCAAACTCTACGACAAGGAAGCACCGAAGACGGTAGAAAACTTCATAGGCCTCGCCGAAGGCACTAAGGAATTCGTCAATCCCATGACGAGCAAGAAAGAGAAGCGACCCTACTACGACGGCTTGGTCTTCCATCGCGTCATCCCGCAGTTCATGATTCAGGGCGGATGCCCGCGTGGCGATGGCCGCGGCGGCCCGGGCTATTCCTTCGGCGATGAATTCCATCCCTCCCTCCGGCATTCGAAAGCCGGCAAACTTTCCATGGCCAACGCCGGTCCTAACACCAACGGGAGCCAGTTTTTTATCACCGTTGCGCCGACGCCTCACCTCGACAATCGCCACACCATCTTTGGCGAAGTGGTCGAAGGCCAGGACGTGGCCGACAAGATCTCCAACACGCCGCGCGATGGTATGGACAAGCCGCGAACGCCTGTAACCATGAAAGTTCGCATCGAACGGGTCCCGTAAGTTTCAGGACCGCAATGCTCTCGCCCGCGCGGCTCACCCAACTCACCGTCGAGCTCATCTTCGTCCTTCTCGGGGCTCTCGTGATCTGGCTTGGGCTTCACGCCCAAATCAACTTCAATCCGCGAAGCGCTTTCTGGCTTGCCCTCAGTATCGGCGCGATCGCCTGGGGCGCGCTCGCCTTCATACGGCCGGACCAGTGGTGGCTGCGCTGGCAAAAGTGGAATCGGGGAGGCTCCATGATTGTGCTGGGCCTCCTTATGCTGACCATCGGCCATGTGCCTTTTGGAAGGGTAGGGCAGTTTCTCGCGCTCTGTGGACTTGTCCTGGTCCTTCGCGGCGTGTTCGGTTCGTTCTTAATTTTGAAGCCCCGCTAAGCTTTCTTCGGCTATAATCCCCTCAATCTCACAACCTCCAGCCCAGATTTTCCGCCCAAGGCCGGACGTGGTCTAACTGTCAATTCATGCGAGGAGAAAACTCGTGCTCAAAGAATTCAAGGAATTTGCAATGCGGGGCAGCGTTCTGGATCTCGCTGTCGGCGTCATCATCGGCGCAGCTTTTGGCAAAGTCGTATCGTCGCTCGTCGATGACATCCTTATGCCGCCCATCGGGCGGCTGCTCGGCCACGTGGATTTCTCGAGTCTGTTTATCAATCTGACGGACAAATCTTACGATTCCCTCGCCGCCGCGAAGGCCGCCGGGGCAGCAACCTTGAACTATGGGATCTTTCTGAACACCATCATCAATTTCATTATCGTTGCCTTTGCCGTGTTCCTCTTGGTGCGCTCCGTCAATAAGTGGCTCCCCAAGCCTCCTGCGCCCGTCACCACCAAAGACTGCCCTCAGTGCGCCATGCCCATTCCGGTTTCCGCAAAAAAATGCGGCCACTGCACCAGCGCCGTCTAACGTATGATTTGTTTGGATTGGCCAGGGGCGCAGCCCTCCTGCGCCCTTGGCCCGAAACGTACACTCGTCTTGTTAGGTCTTCTCCGGCCTCTTCTTCAGATTGGCCTCAACATGCGCCCTTAGCCGCGCCACTACTTTGTCTTCCTGTCCCTCGTCCATTTCCTTCTGCACTTCCTCCAGCGCGAAGTGCACCACATCATGGTGATGAAGTTCCAATGGCGCTACTGTCTCGTTGAAGCGCAACCATAGCCGGTGGATCAGGTTCACTTCGTTCGCGGTCAGGTTCGGTGCGTGCGGCCCGAGCACCTTGTAGACCTTGTCGCCATTCTGCAGGTGGATTTCCAGGTTGAATTGCGGCTTGGGGTCTGCCAGTTTTTCCCACGCATCCCCGATGTGCCGCGCTTGTTCCTCCGTCGGCTCTTTCGGCGAATGTCCAAGCACGATGGTGCTGGATTGCAGTGCCGTCGCCGCGCGCAAAATGCCGTCCCACAAATCGCTCGCCGCAACAATTGCCAGCCGAATGCTCTTTCCGCGCTTCTCGGCCATCGAAAGCGTCTGCGTAAACAGTTGTTGCTCGATGCTCCCGAAGAGCTGCTCGGCGTCCAGGTCATACTCGCCGGACGCGGAACGGCGCAACAGGCGTACGTGCAAGACCACCACATCCCGTCGCCCCGGCTTCACCCGGTCCAGCACGCTCCCCAAATGATAAAGAGCGTGAATATTGCTGACCGGAACGAGAATGTTTCCGGGCCGCGCCCCCACCGCTTCCGGCGTGAGTTCGCCTTCCATCGCCAGGTGGAACTGGTCCATCTCCTCATGGTGTGCGGCAGCCTGGCCGTGGCGAGTGATCTTCTCCGAAATCGTGAAGACGATGAACAGTGCAATCGAGAAGATTCCTCCCGCGATCGTCGCATCCTTCTTGGTGAACAGGTTGATCACTGCGATGCCGAACAGCGTCAGCGTGATCAATCCAAGGCCAACGGGAATCTCCACGCCAAAGATATGGAAGTTCAGCGGTACACGATATTCGCGGTCGCCCGGGTGCGTGTAGCGGAGCACGAGCACCGCCATACCCTTCATGGCAAAGCTCCAGATCACGCCAAACGCGTACAAGTTCGCCAGGAACGTTACATCGCCGCGGCTGATGATGATGGTCAAAATCTGCAGCGCCGCGATGATGTTGATGATCCGGTAGGAAGTACCAAACTTACGATGCGGCTGCCGGAACCAGCTCGACAGCACCCCATCTTCGGACACGCGATTGAGCACGCCGTTCGATCCAACAATCGCGGTATTCACCGCCCCCGCCAGAATCAGTGTGCCCACCACGACCACAAAGCCGTGAAAAATCAGCCGCAACAGAAACGGTCCTTGCAGATTCATGGCAAGGCCGCCGATCAAGTTCTCCAGGAAATTCTGCCGTTGGCGGTCCGGAATGATCATGACCGCGAAGAACGACACCAGCGATGTAAACACCAGGCTGTAGATGAATATGACCAGCCCGGTTTTTTTCAAGTTGGGGAGTTTAGGATGTTCGATTTCGCGGTATACCTGCGCCAGCGATTCTTCCCCGCTCATGGCGAGCACGGAATGGCCCAGTCCGACGAAAATGGCAATCAATCCGGCGAAATGGGCAAAGTGGATGCCGTACAGCCAGCCCATCGCATTGGGTTCAAGCTTCAGGTTGCGCGGGTGGGGAAAGGGCGGCAGCGCCGGATGCCGCAGCAGGACCGTGTAAATGCACCAGCCGATCAGGATCACGACCATCACGGTCGTAACCTGCATGATGCGCATCGCCTTCTGGCTGGATTCGTGGACGCCCTTGATGTTGTACCACCAGAAATACAATGTGCACAGCACCGCGAAGCACGCCGCGCCAAAGTTCGGCGAAATATGCACGCCCAAATGAATGTAATCGCTGGATTCGTTGATCAGCCCGACGATGTACTGCCCCGCCGACACGCCACTGATCGGGCCGGTCAAAATGTAGTCGAACATCAGCGCGGACACGCTGAACTTCGCCAGCGTGCTGCCCATCGCCTCTTTCACTACGCGATATACGCCGCCGCGCACAAACATGCTGCAGCTTTCGACGTAAATCGCGCGCACGGCATACGAAAACAGCATGATCCCCAGGATGAACCAGGGAGCGGCCTTGCCGATGTAGCCTTCCGCCTCGCCGCCGGCGTAATACGCCGACGAAGCCAGGTCGTTCAGGACAATAGCCGCCGCGCGCCAAAACGAAATGAAGCTCAGCAGAGCGGTCGTCGCGACCAGAACACGAGGAATTCCATTCCCTTGGCTGCCCGGGGCAGCCGGGTTTTGGGGAGTGCTGCTCATTGTCGGGTTAGTTTGACCTGCAGGACCTAATGCTCCCACTTTTTGTGGGGCAAGTCCAGTTTGCTCATCACTTCTATCGATTTTGTTCTAGCAATTCCTCACTTTTGCGCGCTGCGTAGTGGCGGATCTGCAGATTGTCCTTCTTCCACTCTCCCACTGCAAACTATAAGTAGTTTGCTATGACCCGCTTTGGCGATGAGCAACTCCAGCCTTTGGAAATGTGGATTTCCATGGAAGCCTGGTTCATCATCAGAAGAGCGGTCGCTTCACACTCGGAGAATCATGAAGATTTCCTTAGGTCGCCTTGCCGTCCTCTACGGCCTGCTACTGCTCCCTCTCGCCGGGCTGGCAATGGCACAATCCGGGGCCGCCCCGGATATCGCCCGGCAGTCCGACGCCGTTGTTGCCAACTACAGGAAGATCATTGTCTTAATGGACGGCGCGGCAGCGCTCGATCCCGGCGTGCGAGACCGCGCCTCCACCGCGGGCAAGATCCTCTTCCAGCAAAATCAGGAGCGCCTCTCCGCCCTTGAAGAACAACTGGTCACGCCACTGTCAAACGGCAATACGGCGCCAACTGCGGAGTTCCTTGATCGCCTGGAACGCAATCCAGGGTATCGCGATGCCGACAAGCTCGCCTTTAAAGATACTTTGGAGGCGCTTGCCGCCACGCCAAACCCGAACAGCAATCTGATTTCGGTCCGAATTCGGGAAGACCAGGACGCCCTCGCTCAAATCCAGATCCTCTACCAGAAAGAGATTGGTGACATCCTCGGCAGCCTGCAGACACGCGGAATGGTGGTTCACCGCGAGGCTTGGGAGCATTACGTCAGCCTGCTAAAACAGAAATACACGCGCGAACAGATCCTGAAGGAAATCGAAGGCCAGCTTCCCCCCGCCGAGAGCCGCAGCGCGGGTAAGAAGAAGCCCTCCAGCAGCGAAGTCTTCGGCAATGCTCTGCCACCCAAAACACTGGTGCTCACCTTCGATGACGGCCCTCATCCCCGCTACACCGACCAAATCCTCGAAATCCTCAAGAAATACGGCCTGAAAGCCGTGTTCTTTGAAGTGGGCCGCAATCTCGGGCCGGAAACCACCGACACTTCGCCAAAGCTACTGGCCACCGCAGCGGTCAGCCAACGCATCCTCGCGCAAGGCTCCACGCTCGGCAATCACAGTTACAGCCACCCTGTGCTTTCAAAAATGCAGGAAGCCGGCTACACCAAAGAAATTGAAACCACAAACGCCTTGCTGACTTCCATTCTGAAGCAGCCACCGGTTTTGTTCCGCCCGCCCTACGGCGCCACCAACGACGCCATCATCGCCAAAATCCAGGCAGACAAAATGCAGTCCATTCTCTGGAACGTGGATTCGGAGGATTGGGCCGATCCTGTCCCGAATTCCATCGCGCAGCGCGTAGTCCAGGAAGTGGAAAAGCAGGGCCGCGGCATCATCCTCTTTCACGACATCCACAAGGTAACCATCGAAGTTTTGCCCACGGTCATCGAAACCTTGGAGAAAGACGGCTATCGCTTTACCTCCTGGAATGGCTCGAACTTCGGCCCGGACGCCACTCGCGGCCTGGACGCGGCACAAACGCCCGCTCCTGCCATGTCGCCCTACCGCGAAAGCTGGGCCGCCGTTATTGGCATCGACGACTATCAAACCTGGCCGAAGCTAAGTTACGCCGCCAACGACGCGCAAGCCGTCCGCGATCTCCTTCTCAAGAAATACAATTTCAAAGACGACCACGTTTTTCTCCTTCTAGACAAACAGGCTACCCGCCAGAACATTCTTTCTCTCTTAGGCGACAAGCTCGCCAATCCCGACCTCGTTAAGCGCGAGGATCGCGTCTTCGTTTTCTTCGCCGGCCACGGCGCCACACGCCACCTCGCTTCCGGCCGGGACCTCGGCTACATCATCCCTGCGGATGCGGACCTGAGCAATTACGAGGGCCAGGCCATTTCCATGACCAATTTCCAGGATGTCGCCGAGGCCATTCCTGCAAAGCATCTCTTCTTTGTCATGGATTCCTGCTACAGCGGCCTTGCGCTCACGCGTGGCAGCGGCGGCGTGCCCATCGGCAATTATCTTCTGGAAATTTCACGCCGAATCGCCCGCCAGATGTTCACTGCTGGCGGCGCGGACCAGCAAGTAGCGGACAACGGCCCGAACGGCCATTCCGTCTTCACCTGGACTTTGCTTCAGGCCCTCGATGGCCGTGCTGACCTGAATGGCGATGGCGTCATCACCGCCACGGAACTCGCCGCGTATGTCACGCCGGCCGTTTCCGCGCTCTCGCACCAGACTCCCGCCTTTGGAAACCTTCCCGGCAGCGAGGGCGGCGATTTCATCTTCGAATTGAGTCACGAAACCGAATTCCTGAACGAGAATTCGGCGCAACTAAACGAAGACGCCATCAAAGCCAACACCGAGCTCGAAAAACTGAAGGACGAGATTCAGAAACAGGCCGCGCAAAACCAGGAGTTGAAAAAGCAACTGGCCACCGCCGAAGCCCAGTTGCAGCAGGAAAGACAATCGGCGCAGGCAGGCGGCGCTAAACCTGCAACTCCGGCAACGCCGACGGAATCGGCCGCCAAGGATCTCCCCGCCGCCACCAACGATGAAGGAATGCGCCTTTACAAAGAGAAGAAATACGCGGAGGCCGCCGCGAAATTCAAGGAAGCGTCACAACTGCAGCCAAACAGCGCCCTGTTTGCCAACAACGCGGGTTTCGCCTCCTTCAAGCTGGGCCAATATGAAGAGGCCGTCCAGTGGTTCCAGAAAGCCACTTCCATCGACCCAAACCGCGCCGTCGCCTATCTCAATCTCGGCGATGCGTACGTGCAATTAGAGAAAAAACCGGAAGCCAGGCAAGCCTTCGAAAAGTATCTGCAACTCCAGCCCAACTCCAAATCCGCCCCCAGCGTCCAGGAAAAGCTGAAAAAACTGGAGCAATAGAGAAGCAGATGTCCACAGGGCCTAATCCGCTTGATGAACGGCAATTCGTTTAGCGCGCCTTTTTCTTTTCGTTCTTTGCTACTCGCGCCTTGACGAATTTCTTCAACAATGCCATCGGCAGCGGCTTGTCCAGTGGAAACTGAATCGTCCCTTTCCGCGTCCGGTAATCCTTCAGCTCCTTCTTGTATTTGACGATCAGCGACGCATCCATCGGGAAGAAACTACAATGATCCGAAAACGCTGCATAGCAAACTAGCGCGCCCTTGTACCGAAACGCCGGCATTTGGTAGCTGATGATCTCCGTCGCCTCCGCGGGCACCATTGAGCGAATCGCCTTTCGCATTTTTTTCAAGGTGCTGTGCCCTGGCTCGGGCACTCGGTCCAGATATTCGTCAACGGTCTTCGGGCCTGCGCCGCTCTTTTTCATACGAAAACTCCAGAAGGCCAGACTCTCGCAATTTCCGGAGGCAACTGCCTAGGAAGATGCGGACGTCGCCGCCGCGCCACGAAATGCCTTGGCGCACTCCTCGCAAGGACACTGCGTCCGCAGGTAATCGTAGCTGAAAATTCCCGTCGAGTGCCCGTCATTGAAGCTGATCTGGATCGCGTAATTCCCTACCTGCGTGGCCGCCTGCGCACGTGGTTTTGGCTTATACATGGGCAGTAGCGGTGAAGCCGGCAGATTCATCGCTGCCATCGACTCTTTCTTCCCTCGCTCATCGTTGCAGGTCGCGCACGGACAATGATCCCGGAGATAAGGGAAATCGTAATGGCTCGTGTGTCCATCCCCCCAGGCAATATCGACACCCGCCCCCGTCTTGACGTGAACCTTCACGCTGGTTGGTTTCTTTCTCTGATCGATTGGTTTCGGCATGTCGATTTCAGTTTCTAGTCTTGCGCCATTCCGAACGAAGTCCGCGAAGTGAGGAATCTCTCCTCTGCTGTGCTACAACTGCTTGGGAATCACCCCTGCTTTTCCCTGTGATTGCAGCAATCTCCAGGCGGGATCGGATTTCCGTGCGGACAAGTCTTCGGATGTCCCAGAAAGCTGCAAATGCGCTCGTCCAGTTCCGGGCTGATGATGTGTTCGAACTTGCAGGCCTGCGTATGCGCTTCGTGCTCATCGATTCGAAACGTATCCTTAAAAAGCCGCTCCGCCAGCCGGTGCCTCCGCACCACATCGCGCGCGCGGCTCTTTCCGCGGTCTGTCAGTTCCACTTCGTTGTCTTCCAGTACATGCACCAGCTTCAGATCTTCCATGCGCGCCAGTGTCTTTACGGGGTCCACACCGCCGGGAGTGCGGATATGCTCCAGGTCCGCGCGGCTTCCCTCTTCCGCGCAAACCCAGATCTGTTCCAGCAGGTGATCGAAATGAATCCCATCGTCCATCGTAATGCGCTGGTCGATCGCCAAGTGTCCGTGCGCTAATTCGATCTTGCGGTCGGCCTGCTGCGCGATCTCCGGGTCGTGCGTCACCATCAGGATTGTGTGCCCCGCGCTGTGCAGCTCCCGGAACAACCCTATCACGATCTCTTCGTTCGCTTCATCCAGGTTTCCCGTCGGCTCATCTGCCAGAATCATCTTTGGCTGATTGATCAGCGCCCGCGCAATCGCCACGCGCTGCTGCTCCCCGCCCGAAAGCTGCGACGGCAAGTGCGTCAGCCGGTGGCCCAGTCCCACGCGCTTCAATGCTTCTGCGGCCTGCTTTTCATCCGTCACGCTGTGAAAATACTGCGCCAGCATCACGTTTTCGAGCGCATTCAGGTATGGCACCAGGTGAAACTGCTGAAAAACAAATCCCACCTTTTCCGCGCGATACCGTACAAGATCGTTTTCGCCCAGTTCCGCCAGGTCCACTCCATCTACCACCACGTGGCCTGACGTCAGCGTATCCAACCCGCCGAGAATATTGATTAACGTCGTTTTCCCTGATCCCGACGGCCCCATCAGCGCCACCCACTCGCCCGCATGAATACTCATAGTGATGCCGTTCAACGCGCGCAAGTTTCCGTAATCCTTTATCAGCGATTCGATTTTGACCTGGGCCTTCACTCTTCACCTCGGAACACATAAGCCGGCCGGATGCTCGCCAGCCTCCGCAACGGAAACGCGCTGAGAATGGAAACCATCACCGTCAACGTCACAGAAACAGGATACACAATCCACCTCGGCTCAGCAGCCACGCCAAACACGGCCTTGCCCAGCCAGATGGAAACCATAATTCCCACCGCCGATCCGATGAGGCCGCCTCCAATTCCCAGGAGAATTGCTTCGGTCAGGAAAAGCCGCACCACGCGCCGCACCGACCCGCCAATCGCCTTCATCAACCCCACGTCATTCTTCCGCTCCACAGCCACATTGCTCATCCCTGCCATCACGCAAAGCGACGTCAGAAACAGCACCAGCAAAACGGTGGACGAAAGCAACCCGCTGATCCGGTTATAAATGCGGCCTTCCGCCTCCGCAAACTGCTTGATGCCGCTCACGTTTGCCCCGGGCAGTTGCTCGCCCAACGTTGCAATGAACGCCTTTACCGAATCCGGCGTCGCCGTCACGCTCAGCTGAATCAAGCTGAGCCGCCCATCGAGATTGGCCAGCCCCTGCGCGGTTTTTAGCTTCGTGAAAATCTGCGTATCTTCCGCCCCGCCTGTAGCGACCACGGCAAACACCTTGCACTTGGCCGCGTTTCCCTGATTCCTCAATTGCAGTGAATCCCCCGCGCGCACTTTGAATTGCGCGGCGGCCTTAGCGCCGATCTCGCATGCCTCCGGATCATTTTCGAGATCCACCACATATTCCGTGCGTTTTCCCGGCCGAACTTGAGTTAATCCCTGGCCCTCTGTCCCTGCAATAACTGCTGGCTCAAAGTGAGCCTCGCCGCTCTTCGCCACCTCGCCAATCACGTACAGAAATCCCACCTCAGGCACCCGTTTGCCTTCATACACGATGGGAAGCCGCGAAAGGACGCCTTCCTCCAGGGTTGCTCCGCCGGAAACCTCGTTGTTCGCCTGACGCGGCGTGATAATCACGTTGGCTCCGAGCGCGCGAAATTCCGTCGTCAGCCGTTTCTTCGCGTCCATCTGCAGATTCAGCAGCGCGCTTGTGACCGCCGCTCCCGCTCCCAACGCCAGCAGGATCACGAACAATCGTCCGTAATTCGTGGTCAGAAGTCTGCGCTCAATGCGCCAGAACATGGAAGAGCTTCCCATCACTCCCCCCTCAGAATCGGCGCGGGATCGTAACGCGCTGCTTGGCGCAAGGGAAACGCGCTGCCCAAAAGCGTGATCAAAGATGCCAGCCCCAGAATAATCAGCAGGACAAATATCTTCGGCTCCGGCGTGAACCCAAAAATCCTCTCGCCCAGCACGCGTGCCAACACAACTCCCACGGCGTACCCGATTCCCCCGCCCACAATCGCCAGCAGCAGTTGTTCAGCGGCAAGCAGCACGCCTACCAGCCCGGAATTTGCTCCAAGCGCCTTCATCAATCCAATCTCGGTGCGCCGCTCGATCACAGAAGCCGCCGCCGAAGCACCCACCGCCAGCGCCGCCGCCAGCAGTGCCGCAAACGTCACCAGCCACAGCAGCGTCCGCACCCGCGACAGCACGTTTCCTTCACCTTCCGCCACACGCCGGATTACTCGCACATCCGTGCCTTTCAGTTCCTCGCTGATCTGCAGCGCAATGGAAGAAATATACGGCGTGCAATACCACTTATCGAACTCCGCCTGCGTCATTGTCTTGGGGTCTTTGCGCGCAAACGCGTCCTCCGGTTTGGTCAGTGCGCTTACATAAAGCCGCCTGTATTGCCCGGGCTTGCCCGCCAACTGCTGCGCAATCGCAAGGGGTGTGACCACCGCTGCATCCTCCGGCCCGCCCGTCGTGAGAATTCCCACAACTTTCAGGGCGCGCCAACCGACCTCCCCGTTGGGTCGCACGCTGACCGTGTCCCCGATCTTCAGGCCGGAACTCTTCGCAAACTCCGTCCCCACCACGCACTGCTCCGACGCTTCCTTGAACCAGCTTCCTTCCACGTGCCACCACGGATTGGTCTTGTCGATTCCCGTCACGTAACTCGTCCCGTCAGGCACCGGTACGGCGTGCCCCACCCACGTGCCAATCAAGGTCACGTTCGGCTTTGCCGGACCAACCTCCACCGGCACTTCCAGAATCGGCGCAAACGCCATGATGTTGAAACGCCAGAAAATTGTCTTTAATTTCCCCAGGTCTGCTTCAGGAAGGTAAGTCCCGGCATTTGCCGGCCGGTAATCGACGCCGCCTATTTCCAGCGGCAAGGAGTCCGCTTCCGGCGTCACCAACAGGTTCGCGCCCAAGCTACGAAACTCTTGTGCCAGCCGGTCTCCCACATCCAGGGACACGCTAAGCGCCGCCGTCGCGACGGCCATCCCCATGGCCAGCGCGGCCATACTCAATATTTTTCGCCGGGGGCGTCGAGTGAAGGAATCGGCTACGAGTCGCAGGAACATTTTCCCGGGTGTGGAACCGGAATCTCTCCTATCGCGGAATCTCTTCCGCAGCCTTCGTCACGGAAGACACGTCGAACACAACGTCGTCTCCCTCTACATGTGACGGAAAACCGATCGGGTTGCATCCGCCCTTCTGTCCAATCGACGGAATATAGATCGCTGAGGCGCAGTGCCGGCAGATCACGTTCTGCCCTTCCTGCCGGTAACCTTCCGCGCCGCAAATCAAACAGGCATCCAACGCCGTGCCATAACCGCTGGGCTTCTTGATCACCATGAAGCGAATCGACTGATCAGCCGTCGTCAGTGTGAACAGGTGCAGATTCCCATCCTGCACTTCCGCCACGGGGATCTTCACGAGATTGTTCACCGCCTGCACCGGCCGTGCCTGTGGCGGCGCGGAATTCACCTTCGCGTAAATAAAATCCGCTGTCAGCGCCAGGATGACCCCGAGGCTGCCAAATGCCGCGGCCATCATCCATACCCGCTGCCGCCGGTTCTTCGCCTCCGTCAGACGCCGTTCCGCGTCATTCGCCGGCGCGGCCGCATGCTTTGCGTTCGACAATCTTTGCCACTCCCGGAAAACCATCGCCACCACGGCGCCGAAAACAAGAACGAAGAAAAACAATTCATTCCGTACGATCGGCCCCAGTATCGCCATCTCCGCCTTGCTCGAAGGAATCCAGCGAGCCTCGCTCAATTCGTGCAGGCCAGTCACCGCCAGCTGAATCGCCACGAGAATCAAAATCGAACTCGTCACCGCAAAGAACCGGTGAAGCGGCACTTTCAGCGTGCCCTTAAAGAAGAACAGTCCGACAGCCACCGCCGCTGCAATTCCCGCCACGGTCCCAATCCACGTCTGCAAACCTTCCGTGGACATCTCCACAGCCCGCAGGATCAGCGCCAGCTCCGCCCCTTCACGCAGCACCATCAAAAAGACAAACAATCCAATGCCCCATCCTGCCGCGGCGCCTCCGCGCTCCGCATACTTCTCCACTTTCTGCTCGATCTCTTTTTTCAAATGTTTCGCAACGTGGTTCATCCACACGATCATGGTCACCACAAAAAACGCGGCCACCAGATACATCAGCCCTTCAAAGCCGTCTTCATTAATATTGAAGCGTTCCAGTAGAATGGCCACGCCAAGGCTGAGCGCGACCGCGGCTGCCACGCCGCCCCAGACAAAGCGGGAGAGTTGCGACCGCCCGGTGCGAGCGAGGTACACCAGCACGATGCCGACAACGAGCGCGGCTTCCACGCCCTCACGGAGGGCAATGAGAAAAGCGGAAAGCACGGAGACTCCAGTTGAAAATAATTTGCAACTACAATCCCAGTCTACCCTCTCTCCCTCTCCCTCGTCAAGGACCCCTGCCACACCACACCTTTCTTCCACTGCGCTGTAGAATGGGGACTTGCGTCTAACCCTTTGTATGCACCGTCGACTCCATCGGCCGCTCGCGGCTCTCCTGCTCAGCTATCTTCTGGCTTGCCCTCAACTTCCCGGTCAGGACAGGCAAAATCTCTCCGCCAGCGAGGATCCTCACGCCATGGTGAAGCCGGACGCGAAGCGCGCCAAGAAGCTCATGGAGATCGGGACGAAACAGGAAGACGCCGGCAACTACGAAGAAGCTCTCGCCGCCTACGACGAAGCCGTGCGCTACGCGCCCTTTGACGTCACTATCGTCAGCAAAGCTGCCCTGCTTCGCTCAAAGCTCATCCACGGTTACGTGGATAGCGCGGAAAAACTAACGGTCGATGGCAATTTTCAGGGTGCGACAGAACAACTCGCCGCAGCGCTACGCATCGACCCGTCCAACGCCATTGTGCTCGAACGAATGAACCAAGTGGAGTCCATGGGCAAAGAGGCAAGGGCTACTCCACCGGAAGAGCCTCCCGAAGGTCTGCCTCAACTTAAGCCCGCCAAGGGGACGCACAGTTTTCATTTCCTGACCGATGTGCAAAGCGCTTACGAGCAAGTGGCCGCCGCCTTCGGCGTGAAAGCCACGTTTGATCCCGAGCTCCCTGGGCGTGCCGTAAAATTGCGGCTTGACGACGTCGACTTCGAAACCGCAATGAAGGTCCTGACCGCCGAATCCGGCACTTTCTGGAAGACGATCGATACCGACCGCATTTTTGTGGCGGCGAACACACCGGAAAAACGCAAGGCCTATGAAGCCGAGATTGAGCAAACCTTTGTTCTTTCTGAATCGGTCACTCCCACGGAATTGTCAGACGTCGCCAAAACCGTTCGCGATCTCACAGGGTCGACGCGCGTTCAGCAATCGCTTCTCTCGCACAGCTTGACCATCCGGGACACCGTTCCACGAGTCCGGCTTGCTGGCGCTATCGTCAAAAATCTCGAGCAATCTCACGCGGAGGTGCTCCTCGATATGGAGTTCCTCGAAGTGGATCGCAACAAGGCCACGCAACTCGGTATCACTCCGCCCGCCAGTTTGAAGATCTATTCCGTTCCCCCAAATCTGGTCTCGGCACTGCGCACCGCTCCCAGTTATACTGCGCTGCTGACTCTCCTGGCATCCGTCTTCGGTACCGTGGCTACAGGCGGGCTCAGCAGTCTTGCTTCCGCTATTCCCCCCTTTGCTGCGTTCGGCGGCGGCAGGACGACTTTCCTGCTTACCCTCCCCACGGTATCTGCGCAGTTCTCCGATTCTCTTTCTCTGGTCCGCACCGGCCGCCAAGTCCTGATGAGGGCGGAGAATGGGAAACCCGCTACATTCTTTGTTGGCGAACGCTATCCCGTCACGCTTTCGTTACTTTCCCCTAGCTTGGGTAGCGGCGGACTCACGCCTAGCATCGGTGGTGTTTCGACTCCCATCCAATCGGAGCAATTCACGGTAGGCCAGGGACCCGTGGCCATGGTCACAGCGGACTTGCGGCAAAGCGGCACGCAAGACCTCGTCGTCGTCAATCAGGTGGACAACACCCTCACCGTTTTGCTGAATCAGGGAGTAGTGGTTGTCTCTCAATTCGCTCAGGCGCCGGGCTCGCCAATCATCTTGGGGCCTGCGGCTTCCAGTTCGACGCCAGCCGGCATCACCAGTCCCGCGGTGTCTCTGAACGTCACCAGCGCTGCGCTACAGTCCATTGCCATCACACCACCCGTAGCCTCGGTCGCTACTCGCGGCACACAACAGTTTTTTGCCATCGGCACTTTCAGCGACGGCACCACCCAGGACATAACCTCGGACGTCACCTGGGCTTCCTCCAACGCGGCTGTTGCCACCATCGGTTCACAGACCGGATCTGCCCTGGGCATCGGACCGGGCACGACAACAATCACCGCTAAGCTTGGAAGCATTACCAGCAGCGCGGCAACCCTGAATGGAACTTCCGCCACGTTGCAATCGATTGCTATTTCTCCCACCACCGCCTCTGTCGCGCGCAACGGCACCTTGCAATTCTTTGCCACTGGCACGTTCAGCGACGGCGCGCAGGAAGACGTCACCAGCAGCGCCACCTGGGCTTCCTCCAACAACAACGTCGCAACCATTGGCATTGGTTCGGGTTTGGCCCGAGGCTTGACGGCAGGTTCCACGCAAATCAAGGCCACACTGGGCAGCGTGAACAGTCCGGTCGCAAACCTCACCGTCACTTCTGCGACGTTGAAATCGATTGCCGTGACTCCGGTGAACCTCTCAATTGCGGAAGGCACATCGATAGCCTATACGGCTACGGGAACCTACAGCGATGGCAGCACGCAGGACATATCCGCAAGCGTGGCCTGGGCTTCTTCGAAAACCTCTGTCGCTACGATTGGAGCTAGTTCCGGTGTCGCCACGGGTGTTTCCCCGGGCACGACCTCCATCACCGCCACGCAGGGTGGCGCCGGAAGTCCCGCGGCCATCGCGGTAGGAAACATCAACTCTCTTACGGATTCCATTCCCGATCTTGTTGTCGCCTCGCAAATCAATAACTCTGTGACCGTCCTTATCGGCAATGGTGACGGGACCTTCACGAATCCCAAACAGGCGATCAGTTACAGTGTGGGGAACCAGCCGAGCGGCATCGTTCTCGGAACTTTCAACTCCAACACCAATGGCAATCTGGGCTTCGTCGTCACCAATTTCGCGGACAACAGCTATTCGGTCTTCACCGGCAACGGCGACGGCACTTTCACCGAAGTGAAGGGCTCTCCCTTCCATTTGGCTGCCAATGAGATTGGCCCGATCGCCATCACCGCCGCTGACTTCAATGGTGACGGCCGGCCCGACCTCGCCATCGTCAACCAGACCAGCAACAACGTCACTGTTCTGGAAGGCAACGGCGACGGCACCTTCACCGAATTCACCAAATCCCCTCTGGCCGTCGGCCACTTTCCCGTGGCCATTGCCAACGGCACTCTGGCGGGAAGCACCGGGCCAGGTTTGGCCATCGCCAATCACGACGACAATTCCATCACTGTCTATCTGGGGAACGGTGACGGCACATTCAATCTCTCCTCGCAGTCACCTTTGGCGACAACCAGCAGTCCAGGTGGTGTGACCATTGCCGATTTTGGAGGCGCTTCCACGGGGGGCATCGCCGCCACGGAACAAGGAACGGGCACCGTCATCGTTTATGTTGATATCGGCAGCGGCCTTTTCACCGAAGCCTTGGAGCCCCCGGCTGGCACAAATCCTCTGGCCATCGTGACGGGAAATTTCACGGGCAACCCCCTTCCCGATATAGCTGTCACCAACGACATCTCCGGTTCGGCTGGTCAGGTCACTCTGCTCATCAGTCCGACGAGTGCCATCGCCGGCTCCGCTGTTCCTCAGACACCCTATCCCGGTTCGGAGTACGTCGACATCGGCTTGAAGGTGAAGGCTACTCCCTACGTCCATCCAGACGACGAAGTCACCCTGCAAATGGAATACGAGATAAAGGCTTTGGCGGGCTCGAACTTCAATGGCATTCCGGTCATTACCAATGAATCCATGACGCAAACCATCCGCCTGAAGGAAGGAGAAACCTCAATTATCTCTGGCCTGCTTGATGAGGAGCAAAGCAAAGCTCTCACCGGCATTCCCGGGTTGGCACAAATCCCTTACGCAGGCTATCTCTTTGGTTCCCACAACGATTCCTACACAAACAACGAGCTGTTGATCCTGATCACTCCACGGAAGTTGAGCCTGCCCCTGCGTGAGTCGCACGATGTTTATGCGGGCCGAGGCGACGTTGGAGGTCCTGGCGCTTCTGGCGCCGGCGCGCCCCCTCCGCCACCCACAAGACCGGAAGAACGCGGACCCGAAGAGCCTGCGCCTGCTAATCCGCCGGAGGCCGCCCCCGCAGTTCCCACCCAGCCGGGGCAACCGGTTCCCCAGCCACCGACCATGCCGCAACCGAACCCGGACAATCCGCCTCAGTCTCCACCACCCAATCGCCCGGAGCATTGATTCGCGCTTTTTCGCAAAAGTAAGCGGTTCGTGTAGTGGCCGAACTTTAGATCGGCCAGAATACAACGCTGGCAGCATAGGTTTCTGTGTTTGCCGAAGAAGCGTTTGAACCGTGGGTCGGAGCTTTAGCTCTGAAATAGAGTCGAAAGGAAGAGGGGCTTCAGCCCGAGGATCGCCTTCTCCCTACGGCAACGGATCGAACACCACCACCGGCTGATACGTGCGCGGAACCACCGCCTCCGCAATCGCAATCAGTTTGTTCTCCTGGCTGAAGACCCGCAATCGCGGCGCGTGTGCGCCGGCGCTTTCGAGCTGTGTCGTCGCCCCTGGAGGCAACTCCGCCCTTCCCGGCTGCAGTTGCGACAGCATTACATTGAACTTCCCACCGTGGCGTACTTTCTTCTCAAGCACGGGCAGGACGTTCGTCCTCGGATACTCTGGCAAAAGATTTTCCAGCGAAATCAGGCAACTTTGCAATCTTCCATCTCGCGCGGCCTTGGCCAATTCCTCCAGTTCGATCGCCTGATCCAGCGAAAACTCGCCCACTGCCGTGCGGCAGATTTCGAACAAGTGCGCCCCGCAGCCGATCTTCTGTCCCATGTCGTGCGCCAAGGATCGAATGTACGTGCCGGAAGAACACTCAATCGAAAACCGCGCCACGGGCCCTTCGATCTCGAGCAAGCGGTATTCGAAGACTTCCACGCTCGCCGGTTTCAATTCGACCGTCTGGTTCTTGCGCGCCAGTTCGTACGCAGGCCGCCCATGTACCTTCTTTGACGAAAAAATCGGCGGCATCTGCTCAAATCGCCCTGTGGATTCCGTCGCCAGCCGTTCGATCAGCGCGCGATCCAGCACCGGCACCGTGTCCGGTCCCGCGGCAAGACCTTCCGAATCATATGTATTGGTCGCGTAGCCGAAGCGGAACGCGGCATTGTAGCGTTTGCGCCGGCCCGTATAGAAACGCACCAGCCGTGTCGCTTTCCCGAGCAGCAGCACAAGCACCCCGGTCGCCAGTGGATCCAGCGTCCCCAGATGTCCGATCTGTCGAAATCCCGCCAGGTGACGCAACGCGTCCACGATGTCGTGTGAAGTCTTGCCCAGCGGCTTGTTGATCACCAGGGCGCCGTCAAACGGTGCGGGTTTTGGTTGTCGTGCCATCACGGAATTGTGTTACCTAATACCCATCTCCAATCCCAAACTGTCATTTCGTGGACAGCTGTGTAGCTGCATTTTTGCTTCGGCCTCATGTCTAAGGGCGCCATTCCGAACGGAGTCCGCGGAGTGAGAAATCTCTCTTCTCACTTCGCTGCCAACTACGAGCTCTTCCTGTTCACGAATTCGCTTCAGGCGTGGACGGCTTCTGCTGCTTCTCCGCCTTCATCTGCTTCAGAAGCTGCTCGATTCTCTCCATGTGTTCCTGCGAGAGGTCCAGCGAGAAGTGCAGATCCGGCAGCCGCCTCAGTTGCAATCGTTCGATCAATTCGTGCCGGATAAACCCAGAAGCGTGCTCCAGCGCCTTGATCGCGTCGCCTTGCTCCTTGGCATTTTCCGTCCGCACACTGACGAACACCCGCGCGTGCTTCATGTCCGGCTGCACGCGAACTTCGCTGACGCACACATTCCCTTCCAACCGCGGGTCCTTCAACTCTCCCGCAAGCATGGCGTTGATCTCGTGGGCGATCTCCTCGCCGACTCGTTCATGTCGATGATGGTCTGGGCTCATGAGAATGGCGTCCTATTGTGGCAAATTCGATTCCGTGTCCGCCTGCTTGTGCAGTGGCCGAACTTTAAATCGGCCAGCATTCAACTACGGTCTATGCTCTCGGCATTCCCTTCATCCCGCAGTCCTCACAAAAAATCCACGTCATGCGAGACCAGCAGCGGCCCCAAAATCTTGTCCGCCTCCCGCAAAACCGACTGCAAAGACTCTTCCACATGCTGTTCGGCGTTTGACAACGTTACCACGCCCACTACCGATCGATTCCACAGGTCCTGAAAATCCAGCTCGGCCACCGCCACGTTGAAATGTCCGCGCAAACGCTCCTTCAGGCTGCGCAAGATCTGCCGCTTGTCCTTCAGCGAATGGGCTTCGGGCAAGTGCAACTCCAGCGTTAACAGTCCAACCGGCATGGTGATTCATCCCCGGACGGCCATGTCCGGGCTTCGACACCTAGCGCTACTTTCGGGCGGGAACCGACCCTTGTGCGGCGGCCTCGGCGGCGGATAGCTTTACCACGTGGAAGCATTCCAGAACGTCGCCAACTTTCACGTCGTTGAAATTGGCGATCCCGATGCCGCACTCAAATCCGGTGCGGACTTCGCTCGCATCGTCCTTGAATCGCTTCAGTGAACTTAGTTTGGACGTGTAAATCACGGTTCCGTCGCGCACCACGCGGACCTGCGCGTCTCGCTTCATGATTCCGTCGAGAACATAGCAGCCGGCGACGGTGCCCGCACCCTTCACGCGGAACGTGTTCCGCACTTCGGCGCGTCCAAGATAGGTCTCCTGGACCACCGGCTCCAGCAACCCTTCCATCGCCTTCTTGATTTCGTCGGACACCTCATAAATGATGTTATGCGTCCGGATGTCCACGTTTTCCTGCTGCGCCAGGTCGGCCGCCTTGCGGTCCGGGCGCACGCCAAAAGCGATAATGATGGCCCCGGATGCGCTCGCCAGCAGCACGTCGTTTTCGGTCACCGCACCCACGCCCGCGCTGATGATCTTCAGCTTTACCTGCTCGGTCGAAAGCTTCGGCAGCATCTCTTCCAGAACTTCTGCGGAGCCCTGCACGTCCGCCTTGATCACAATGGGAAGCTCTTTGACTTCGCCCGCCTTCAGTTGTTCGTGCAACTGATCGAGCGTGATGCGCGCACCGGCACTGGCCCGCAGAGCAGCGTCGCGCTGCTTCGATTGGCGGAATTCCACCACGTGCCGCGCCTTCGCTTCATCCGTCACCTGGAAGTGGTCGCCCGCTTCCGGCACACCCTGCAGTCCGAGCACTTCCACCGGCGTGGAAGGCGGCGCATCCTTCACGGCCCGTCCACGGTCGTCAAACATGGCGCGCACTTTGCCGAACACAGAGCCTGCAATGAAAAAGTCGCTGGTGTTCAGTGTTCCGTTCTGCACCAGAATCGTCGCCACCGGCCCGCGTCCTTTATCCACACGCGACTCGAGCACGGTCCCGCTCGCCGGCGCATCTGGATTGGCCTTCAACTCGCGCAAATCCGCCACAAGCAGAATGATCTCCAGCAGCTTGTCCAGATTCTTTTTCTGTTTTGCGGAAACTTCCACGAATTCGGTCTCGCCGCCCCACTCAGCGGGCATCAAGCCCAAATCCGTCAGTTGCCGCTTCACGCGTTCGGGCTGCGCTTCCGGCTTATCAATCTTGTTCACCGCCACGATGATCGGTACGCTCGCGGCCTTCGCGTGGTCAATGGCTTCGCGCGTCTGAGGCATCACGCCGTCATCCGCCGCCACCACCAGCACAACAATGTCTGTCACTTTGGCGCCGCGCGCGCGCATCCGCGTGAACGCCTCGTGGCCCGGCGTGTCCACAAACACCACACTCCGGTCGCCTACCTGCACCTTATACGCGCCAATATGCTGCGTGATGCCGCCGGCTTCCCCCGCCGCCACATCCGCCGCGCGAATGCCGTCCAACAAGCTCGTCTTCCCGTGGTCGACGTGGCCCATCACCGTCACCACCGGTGGCCGTGGCTTCAGGTTCTCCTTGGTCTCTTCCTTCGCGACCTCTAGAACCATCTCCTCTTCGAACGAGACCACGCTCACCACGCCGTTGAACGCCTGCGCCAGGTCCGTCGCCGTCTGCACGTCCAGCGCCTGGTTAATGCTCGCAAACACGCCTCGGTCCAGCAGCGTCTTCAACAAATCTTTCGCGCGCACATCCAGCTTTTCCGCCAGCTCGCGGATCGTGATTCCTTCCGTCAGCGTCACTTCGCGCGGCGGACGTGGTTCCACTGGCGCTGTCGCCACCGCGGCCACGCCTCGTCCAGAGGCGCCAGGTCGCTGCCTCGTCGGATGCAGTTTCCGCTCGCCTTCCATCTCGCGCTTGTCGACCATCGGCCGTTGCCGTTGCGTCGGCCGGCGCGCATACAAAGGCTTTCCAGGCTCGGCTTTCGGCGGCATCTTGTCCGGAAGCGGCGGCAACATCGCTGGCCGTCCAGGCGTGCGCGGACCCGGCCGCGAACCAGATGGCACGGCCCCCGGCCGTTGCCCCCAGGGACGCCCCTGTCCTTGTCCACCGGGACCTCCGGGGCCACCCGGCCCGCCCGGACGCGGAGTAAAAGGACGCCCACCCTGTTGAGGCCGCATCGGCTGTCCGGGGCGAGGCCCACTCGGACGCTCGCCGCGTGGTTCTGTTCCAGGAATTGGGCCACGGTTGCCGCCCGTCGGCATTGGCGGACGAGCGGGCATTGCTGGACGCGCTGTCGGCGCCGGCGCTCCACCCGCGGGCTTCGCAGTCATAGGCTGCGTGCCGGCACCGGGCTGGGGCGGACGAACTCGTGGTGGTACTCCTTGTGGCGGACGCGCCGCAAGCGGCTGTCCCGGAGTAGGCCTTGCCGGAACGGGACCTGAAGGAGCAGGCCGAACCGCAGGCGCGGACGCGCCAGGAGCAGGCGCAACCGCTGGTTTCGTGGCAGCGGCAGGAGCCGCAGGCACGGCCGGTTTTGTTACTGGAGCTGCCGCCGCTGGCGCAGAAGGAGCCGCAGGCGGCGCTGCAGCAGGTCTCGGCGCGGGCGCGGGTGCCGCCGGAGCATGAGCCACAGGCGCATGAGGATGAGCTGCCGCGGGGACTGACGGCTTCGCAACAACAGGCGCGGGCGCATGTGGTGTCGCGGCAGGAGGCGCAGGCGGTTTCGCCGCGGGTTTAGGCGTTTCCTGCACGGCCACTTCGGCCTTCGCCTCTGGTTCGGGAGTACCTTGCAACCGATGACGAACTTTCTCTGCGACTTCAACGGGAATCGAACTGGAGTGCGTCTTCTTTTCTGCTACGCCAAATTCGGGCAGCAGGTCAATAATCGCTTTCGCTTTGACCTCGAGTTCACGAGCCAATTCGTTGATTCGAACTTGAGATGAGTCACTCATGCTTCGTTAAGAATTCTTCTCTTCCTGCTGTCCCTCGGGAGATTCGCTTTCCTTTGGTTCAGCCGCCGCCGAGTGATTCTCCGCGGTGGATTTCTCGCCTGCGTTTTCCAATTCCTTTTCCGCTTCTGTCTCTGCAGCCGCTTCCTCTGCTTCCGTCACTTCTTCCGCGGTCTCCTCGGCTGCCTCTTCGGCGGTTTCCGTCGCGCCCTCGGCCGCCGCTGCTCCGGTTTCACCGCTCTCGTAGAAGCGGTTCACGGCCTGATAGATCTTGTCGACCATCTTTTCGCCGATGCCCGGAATCTCCATCAACTGTTCCGGTGTCATGCTGGCCAGTTTCTCCATCGAGGTGATTCCCGCTGCTTCAATCTTCTCGATCGTCTTCGGGCCCACTCCGGCCAGAACCGTCAACGGCGTCGTCGGAGCAGTCAGCGCGGTCATCTGCTCTTCGATTTCGCGGCGCTTCTCTTCCTCGCTCTTGATATCGATGTCCCAGCCGATCAGCTTGCTGGCCAGCCGCACGTTCTGTCCCTTTTTTCCGATGGCCAGAGAAAGCTGCGAATCTTCCACGATCACTTCCAGTTTCTTGTTCTCGGGATCGGTGATCTGGACGCGCGTCACTTTCGCGGGGCTCAATGCCTTCTGCGCAAACGCAACGGTTTCTTCGTTGTACGGAATAATGTCGATTTTTTCTCCGCGCAATTCGCGAATAATGGACTGCACGCGCATGCCCTTCATTCCCACGCACGCGCCCACCGGGTCCACATCCTTGTCCCGGCTCGCCACGGCCACTTTCGTCCGTTCGCCCGCCTCGCGTGCCGCCGCGCGGATCTGCACCGTGCCGTCATAAATCTCCGGCACTTCCATCTCGAACAGCCGCTGCACCAGCGACGCATCCGCGCGCGATACCACCACCTGTGGTCCCTTGGCCGCGCGGTCCACGGCCTTGATCACCACGCGCAAACGCTCGCCGATGTTGTACGTTTCCAGCTTTGACTGTTCGCGCTTCGGCAGCCGCGCCTCCGTCCGCCCCATGTCCACAATCAGGTCCGGGCCTTCTGCGCGCTTCACAATGGCCGTCACCAGCTCGCCCGCGCGCGTGTGGTACTCGTTGTAGATCGTGTCGCGCTCCGCCTCGCGCACCTTCTGCAGGATCACCTGTTTTGCCGTCTGCGCCGCGATGCGTCCCAACACGTCCGTGGGCTTCGACGTGCGAATTTCTCCGCCAACCTCCAGGTTGACGTCCTTTTTCTTGGCGTCGGCCACACTGATTTCCCGCTTGGGGTCGGTAACTTCTTCCACCACGGTCAAAACCGAATACACGTCCACTTGCCCTGTTTCCGCGTTGAACTTTCCGCGCAGGTCCTCTTCCGACTTGTAGAATTTCCGCGCCGCCACCACCATCGCGTCCTCGATGGCGGAAATCACCACTTCCGGTTCGATGTGCTTTTCCCGGCTGAGCATTTCAATTTGTTGGTAGAGCAGATTCGCCATTTTTCTTTCAATCCTAGAATTCAATCGCCAGGTTCGCCTTGCGGATCGTCTCCAGCGGAATCTCCACGATCCGCGCTTCTTTCCCTTTCAACTCCAACCGGACTTTTCCGTCCGTAAACCCTTTCAGCCGCCCTTCGAAGAACTTCGCTTCTCCGATCGGTTCGGCCGTCGAAATCTTCGCTAGCCGCCCCGCGAATCTTTCAAAATCCACCTGCGTCTTCAACGCCCGGTCCATCCCCGGAGAGCTGATTTCCAGCACGTACCCCGGTCCCGGCACCAATTCTTCGACGTCCAGAATCACGCTGAGTTGCTGGCTCACCTTCTCGCAATCCGCGTGGCTGATCCGCGCGTAAGGGCTTCCAACTTCTTCCCCTTCAGTCGCTTCCGATGGCCTCGGCGGCGGAACCCGGTCGATGTACACGCGCAAAAACCGCTGCTTGCCTATCTTCCACTCGACATCCACGACTTCCAGGCCTTCCGAACGTGCCACACGTTCAGCGGCTTCGCGGATTTTTTCCAAATTCACTTAAAGACTCCCCGGCCTAAGCCGGTCTGAAGCTCAGTCCATCCGGCGGCAACAAAAAAGTGGGCTTGCGCCCACTCCATGGTGCGACCCGTAACAGAGCGAAAATAGAGTATATTCCGTCAACCCCTCAAAAGCAAGGCTAGGCCCACCCCTGCCCGCCTCCCGCTGGTGCCCTCTGGCCGGTTTTGCGCAGGCCTCCGCTCCTTCCCCAGAAACAAAAGAGGCCCCGCCTTCGCCGGAGCCTCTCCCACTCTTGTACTCCTGGAACCCGTTTTACGGCTTGGTTGCGGGAGGCGTCGCTGGCTTCGGAGCCGGCCTCGCTGGCGCAGGCGTGGCAGCTGCTCCGCCGCCCTTCACCGGATACGCCTGGTCGTACAACTTGATGATCTCCTGCGTAATATCAATGTTCGTCGACGCAAACAGGATGGGCGAGTTCTGCGCCGAGGAATCGAACACGGCCACTAGCCCGTTTTCCCGCGCATAGCGGTCCAGAACATCCATCATCTTCCGGCCGATTCGGTCCACCACGTCCGCCTGCGCCGCCTGCACGTCTTCATTCAATTCGTTGTTCTTGCGGTCCAACTGCTGCGTCAGCTTCTGTCCCTGCTGCGTCAACCGTACCTTCTCTTCATCGCTGAGCGTGTTCGCTCCCGCATTGAGCCGGTTCCGCAGGTCATTGATTTGCTTGTTCATGTTTTCCAGTTCGTTCTGCCGCGGCGTAAACTGTGTCTGCAAATCTGCCGAAGCCTGCTTCCCTTCCCCCGTGGTCACAATCGCTTGCCGGACGTTGATCACGCCGATTTTGCCGCTAGAAGCCGAACCTGCCGCCGTCTGCGCCTGTACTGCTGTTGTTCCGAGCAGGCACGCCACCCCGAGAACACCCATACTAACGATATTTCTGAAATTCACTGTACTCTCCTTATTGATCTCCGGGCACGCCTTCCACTTCCATCATCGCCGAACGAAAGGATTACCCTGAACTTTTCTGCGTGGTCCGGTTGAACTTTCTTCGTGATCCATGCTGAACGAGCACAACCCGCTGGTCGGCCGTTCCTTCGGAACTCTCCAAAGTTCTCCGGGTACGGCCCCACAGACCCGCTTTGTTGCCGAATCACAAACACTTAAGTATAGCTGACTCGCCGTTTTCTCCGCAATCGGAGCCATTCCGGCTCATTCCATGGCTCCACTCTCGAAATCTCCTATTTCGGCGCCGGCACAAGCAGTACGCGATCGTTGTTCTGATCTGCCATCACGGCGGTATTTGTAAAGTTGTCGATTGCCACGGCAAACTGCGACTGGCTGCTGATTCCCAGCGTCTCCCTCGTAGCAAATGCCGGCGAGTTCACCGCGTCAACCACGGACATCGTGTTCGCGGTCGAGTTCGTGGTCACGATCGTGCCCGTCTGGTAGTTGTAGCCAATTGAAAAGGGATTTATGCCCACGCGGATTAAGGTTGTGAGCCCGCTATCCGGATTGAATGCATAAATCGCATTCTGTTGCGTCGAAGTGGCGTAGAACAACGCCGGGCTGACCGCAGGGTCATACACGATGCCCGTCGGATTCGCGGACAGCGAACTGATGGACGAAGTTGCGGTCTTCGTCGGTGGCGTGACCGCCAGGTTGACTACGTCCAACCCTCCGGTGGCGATCGTTGTCCCCGCATTCTGGATGTTGGTGACTACCGCTATTGCGCGGTTCGGATCAACCGCGATGGCCGTCGGCGGCCCGCTAACCGCGATCAGCGTCGGCGTCAACGAAGTGGGAGGAGTGGCCAGCAACAGCGGCGTCAAATCAAGGTCCGCCAGACTGTTGCTGCCCGAGTTCGCAATCAAGGCGATCGCGGCGTCCTGATCGATGGTTACGCCCAGTGGCGAAACTCCCAGCGTGCACGTGTTGGTCGTAGTCACCGTTGCGGATCCTGTGCTGCACGTGCCCGAAGTAAACGACATTTGCGACGCGGTGAACGGACTGCCTCCATACTTGATGATCGATGCGGACGCGTCCGCGTTATTCGCCACCACCGCGAACCCGAGTCGCGGAATCACATCCACGCCGATCGGATGATTTCCCACGTTCACGGTCGCCAGCAATGTTCCATACGGCACCCCGTAATTGTGGGCGTTCGTGGAATCCATGTTGATGAAAGAAACGTTGTTGCACCCGTAGTTCGTCACCACCGCCACGTTTGCGATATCGTCGATCGCCACGCCTTCCGGCATCACCGCCGAATTGCATAGCGAGCTTAGCGAAAGCACACTCACCGCATAGACGTCCTCGGTATTCGAATTCAAGTTACCCGTGACAAGGTCCAGCGCAAAATCGTGCGCTCTTGTCAGGCGGGAGGCGACTATCGTCACATCCACTTCCGAATCGGTCGCGCTCGTGACCGTAACCCCCGTCGGGTCGCCATCGAGTCTTACCGTCGGCGCTCCACCGCTCAGAAATCCCTGGCCAAGAATGCGCAATGTGGCGGACTGTCCAACGGTCACACTCTGCGGGAAGCACGCTGCATATATATTGGTTGGGCTTGAGGGGTCGCAGACCGCCTTTGGCAGCGGATTGGGCGCGTTTGGCGCGCTTGCCAAAGGTGGCTGGCCGCTCGCCACTCCTCCCGACGTCACCAGCAGGTCTTGAATGTTCACGGGCTTGAACGTCGTCGTCGAATCGATGTCCAAATACGTGAGGGTATTGGAACCGGCATTCGCCACTAGTACAAGATCCGTCTTTGGGTCGTAGCCCATCGGGCCATACACCGTCACCGCCGAACCGCCCGACGGCGTGAAGCTTCCCGCTCCCGTTTGCCCGGTCTGAATAGCTTGGATAATCCGGTACGACGGGCTCCCGTTAGGTCCTGTTGCTGTTGGTCCACCTGGGTTGATCAGCGAAATTTCGTTGTATACGTCTTGTGGATTGTACGCGACCAGAACATTCCTAAACGCATCCCAGGCCACGAAGCGCAAACCGATCTCTGCCGCACCCGAGGGAATCGGAGTGCATGTGTTGCAACTGCCTCGGTTCAAGGTCAACGAGGTAACAATCTGGTCCAGGCCTGCAATGAAGCCGATCTGGCTAGAGGAAACGTTCGGATCGGCATAGGCGAAGGTGCGCGTTACCGGATTGATCGCCGCACCCACTGCCGTCGAGCTCGTGCTGAACGTATAGTACGGATTCCCAAAGGTAACCGTGCCACCGCCACCTGTAGTGCTTGTGCCGCATTGTGTGCCGTTGTAGGTGTACGTGAAAGTGTAGGTGGTGGCGCTGGTGACGTTATATGTTCCATTGAAACTTGCCGGCGTCACTCCCGCGATCAACACCGTTCCAGGCGCAGATTGGTTCAGTCCATTCGGCACTGGCGTGGTGATGGTAACGACGTCGTTCGTGCACACCGCTCCATTCGGCGACGCAAGGATGGGCACCGTGTTATTCGTCAGCAGTAGATTCACCACCGACGTGACGCCCGTTCCTCCCGGTGTCACGTAAGCCACCGGCACGTCCGGCTGCATCACTACTTGTGGTGTCGCCCCAGTATTTAAGGACACGGAGGCGATGGCACACGGGACCTTCTGGCTCGTTATGAAACACCCCGGTTGTTGTGCCGAGGGATTTGGATTCACGTCCACAATGAACCCAACGAAAGCATTGCTGAACGCCACCACCGCATAGTGCGTCGTGTTGTCTACTCCGACCGAGTAGGGCAGCGGCGCGGTTGTCCCCGGTGGTTCTTGGACCAGACCTGACAAACTGATCGGTGAGCCAATAACCTGGCCTGAAGGAAGAGCCAGAAGCGTCAAGGTGGAGTCTGCACTGTTCACCACCACGCCCAAGTCTTGCCCGGCGAATCCTGCTGCGGTCAGATCAATCCGATCGTCGATCGCGATACCTGTGGGCTGGTTCCCCACAGGGATCTGTATGCTCATTTGTGGCATGGAACGTCCGGACGCCGAGGGATTCGGCACAAAATTAACAATCTGCACCGCATTCGCCGCCTGTTCGGTGATAGCCGCATAGCCCTTTGCAGAATTGATCGCAATGCTGCTTGGCATGACGTTTGCCACGCTTCCAACCGCTGGCAAGGGAATCGACGGAGGATTCATCGTTTGTGTCGGCGAAGTCGTTGTCGTCCCCGTCGTAAAATAGGACGAACTCAGTTGCGTAAACGTCGGCTGCACAGCAACGTCTGTGGTCACTGTGGGATATGGTGGCTGGGAACCTTGCGGCGCGTTGCTTACGATGGACACGGGATACAGCCCCGGCCCGTTCAGTGGTCCGCTGCTTCCAGCAAGGAAGCCTGTAAACTGCCGGGCATTAAACGATGTCGCGATGTTCGAAGAGCCATTGAACAGCAGGTTGACGATAGGGCTGTTCCCCCCGCCGTAATACCCGCCATCCGCGGAAAACTGCGTGCTCGTTCCTTGGGGATAACTGTACGGCACCGCTGACACCAACGCCGGACTCGTGTAAACCAAATTGATCGGATAGGAAATCGAAGTCGTTTGCCCCGGGTTGTTTGAGTCCGGAATGTTGTTCACTGTGACGGTTCCGGTTCCCGCGTTGGCCAGTTGTGGCGCCGTTAATCGTATTCGCGTCATGATCGACGCGTCACAAGTCACCACCGGTGTCACCCCGGACGCGCTTGGCGTGCAATACGCCGAAGAAATGGGAATCGTGAATACGTTCGACGGACTGATCACCTGCGGCGATTGATTGGGTCCTGGCGGCGTAAACGTGATCGCGGTTGTGTTCAGCAGGTTTTTCGCATTCAGGAACACGTCCTGCAAGACTCCGCCGGCCGGGATTGTGGTCGGTTCTATTCCCGTAAACGTAATCGGGTTTGTCGTCGACTGCACCAGTGTGATCTTTGCTGTCGCAAACGCGGTTGGGTCTGCTGCGGACCACACCACGACGAATACCGTCGGCGCTGCCGTCGATGCGCTCGATCCACTCGAAACCGGGCTAGTATCCTTGGGAAAAGTCGCTGGCGCCGTGAATACTCCCTGGGAGGATATGCTCCCGCAGTTCGGGCTGCACGATGCTCCCTTCGGGTCGGCGACGTCCCCATCCGGAAAATACTTTGTGTTGTTCGCCACCGGCTGCATCACCGCCCATTGGGGGTTCGCGCTTCCCGGCGATACGTTCAGGAAAGATGCTGTGAATTGCACCTGCTGCGCGGGGCTCAATCCTACCGGCACCGTCGCTGTCGCCGGTGTTGCGCTCACGGCGATGCCGGAGCTTAGTGAGATGACTGCCGTTCCCTTCTTGTTCTTCGCCGCGTCCGCCGTCGCCGTGAATGTCAGCGTTGGTGGAGGTGAGGGGAAGTTCGAAAGCGTCGGGGACGTATACGTCAGCACGTTGTTCGTAGACGACGGCGCCGTCGTCCACGTTCCCAGGCTGCCGTTATTCAGCGCTGGCACTTTCTGGCCTGACGTGCACGTTCCCCCGTTTACTTGCGAAGGATTCGGAGTTTGCGTTGTCGGCAACGGTGTGTACACGAATGTGCAAGCCCACGTGGAAGTCGTCGTCGTGGAACCTGCCACGGTCGCAGTAAAGGTTGACACCGTTCCAGCGATCACCGTGGCGATCGGCGGCAATACGGTAACCGTCACGGTGTTCGCGCCCGAACCTCCGCAGCCGCTTTGCAAAGTCAACGCTGCCGCAAGCATCAGCATTGCGGCTGTTTGTATTCTCACCAACTTCATAACTCCCATCTCCCTGACGTTTTCTCCGCTGGTCACCACCAGCGTCCGCCTCTTCAAATCCCTCATATTTCCCTAAAGATGGCCCTAATTCTCGTTCTGTTGTCCCACTCGCTAGAAGGTTCGGCTCACCGTGAACCGGAACGTTTGCAGCGGTTCAAAGTAGTGCAATCTTCCCGGGTTCTGGAGCGCCGGCTGAATCTGAAGCAAAACCTGCGGATCGCATTGGTTCGGATGCAGCGGATCGGTCAGTCCCATGGCCTGGCATGTGGACGTCAGATTCGTAAGGTTGATCTTGTCGTACGGCGCAACAATCGTCTGGTGAATGCGCAGCGGGTTGTACGCCCAGTAGATCCGGAAAGGCGCCTGCACGATCGGAATGTTGATGTTGAACTCGATGCCCACCGAATCTCGCAGCCGGAAGTTCGTTCCGGGCGCAATCTGCAACTGCTGTGTCTGGTTGGCCAGGGGAAATTGCTGGTTGATGTTCGCCACGCCGGTCGGGTCCAGTTTCAAACCGCTCTTGTTCACGATTCCATCTGTCCCGATGTCGTTGAACAGCGTCATCCCCACTGGACCGGCAATCGGTATTCGGTATTCGAGGTTCGCAACGCTCTCCAGGTCCGCGCCTGGGAATGTGATTGTGTACGCCACCACTGGGACGGTGAACGCTCCAATCGTCGGCGCCCCTGTGGGGCCCAAAACCCGGTTGTTCGTGAAAGTCACAGCCTGGTTCACGACGCTTGGAATGTACGTCACCGGCGAAATCGCGCGAATGTCGAACCCGCGCAAATCGTTTTCGCCTCCCATATAGAACCGGCTGAAAGGCGGCACTTCGCCCCCGCCATATCCTGTCGTCCATGCCGCCAGGAAATGGACGCCGATGGCATTGCGTCTGTGATTGACCGGATGGAAGTATTTGAACTCGCCGGTATTCGTGATGGTCTTCACGTTACCGCCGAGACCTGAAACC